>ERZ651768.102-NODE-102-length-59390-cov-17.258628_pt1 | contig 59390 bp, 55 predicted proteins | sample MGYA00514754_ERZ651768 | MGnify/ENA metagenome assembly ERZ651768
CAGTGCGTGGTTGGGTGCAGGATCGGAGACCGAGGAATACGCGAGGCAGGTATTGCCGTGGATCCCGCGGTTTGGCATCCAGGTTTATCTAGTTCTTGACGGACTATCGCTCATGCTGGTCGCCCTCACGGCTTTTCTTGGCATCGTCGCGGTCGTTTCATCGTGGTCGGAAATTAGCGAGCGACACGGATTTTTCCAGTTCAACATCTTGTGGGTAATGGCCGGCGTTGTCGGTGTTTTTTCGGCCTTCGATCTATTCCTATTCTTCTTTTTCTGGGAAGTGATGCTCATTCCCATGTATTTCCTGATCGCGATATGGGGACACGAGAATCGCGCCTACGCGGCGACCAAGTTTTTTCTGTTCACCCAGATTAGCGGCCTGCTGATGTTGTTCGCGATTTTGTCGTTGGTGTACTTCAACTACCAAGCTACCGGAGTCATTACGTTCAACTATTTTGAACTTCGGAATGCATCTTTGGATCCGGACGTTGCGTGGTGGCTGATGTTGGGGTTTTTTGTTGCGTTTATTACCAAGCTGCCGAGCGTGCCCGTCCATACCTGGCTGCCTGACGCACACACCCAAGCGCCGACCGCGGGATCCGTGATTTTAGCTGGCATCCTGTTGAAGACCGGTGGCTACGGCGTGATTCGATTTGCCGTGGGACTTTTTCCGGAAGCGTCGCAAGATTTTGCAACGGTGGGCATGTTGCTGGGCGCTCTAAGCATTGTTTATGGCGGCTACATGGCGTACAGCCAAAGCGATTTCAAGCGCTTGGTCGCGTATAGCTCAGTCGCGCACATGGGATTCATCTTGCTCGGCGTGTACGCATTCAATGAAATTGCTATGCAGGGCGCGGTGGTGACCATGATTGCTCACGGCTTCTCAACCGCGGCGTTGTTCATGATGGCGGGAGCGCTGCAGCAGCGCTTGCACTCGCGCGAAATGTCGAAGATGGGCGGGCTCTGGGTGCGTGCGCCGCGGATGGGTGCGATGACGCTGTTTTTTGTTGTTGCTTCAGTCGGGATGCCGGGGTTAGGAAATTTCGTGGGTGAATTCCTTGCCTTACTTGGGGCATTCCAAGCTCACGTTCCACTGACCATCGCTGCCGCGATCGGCATTGTTGTTGCAGCAGTTTACGGCTTATCGCTGATGCAACGAGCGTTTCAAGGCGTCCCCAATCCGGATGTTGGAGAGATCGAGGACTTCGGAGCGCGTGAAATGACCGTCATGATCTTGATGATGATCGGGCTGGTATGGCTGGGTGTATATCCCCAACTCGTGCTCGATTTGTCAGCACCTGTTATCACGTCACTGGGGGTGGCAGGGCTGTGAGTCATACATGGGTTAACTCAGTGCTGCCACATCTGGTACTGACGGTGGGTCTAATGGTGTTATTGCTGGTGGTTGCGTTCCGTCGCAGCCACGCACTAGCGATGACGTCGACATTCCTGATTTTGGTCGTTGCTGGAGCCCTGATCCCGCAGTCGCTCGCTGCAGGTAGCGAGGACGTCTTTGGACTGATCCGCGTGGACGGCTATGGCCAGTTCTTTAGCGGGCTTTTCCTGCTCGCCGCCATTGTCACCGTATTGATCTCGTTTCGTTATCTTGATCATCGAGCGTCGAGTTGTGAAGAATTCTACATGCTCATTCTAACGGCCACCCTGGGAGCCATGGTCATGGCGGTGGCTTCCCATTTTGCGACGTTGATTTTAGGACTCGAGATTCTATCGATTTCGTTGTATGCCATGATCTGCTATCCCCAAGAAGGCAGACTTCCACTCGAGGCTGCCACGAAGTACCTGGTGCTATCCGGGGTTGCCTCGACCACGATGTTATTCGGTATGGCCCTGATCTATGCGGCTTCCGGATCACTGAGTTTCAGCGCATTGGGTCAACCAGTTGATAACCAAGGTGAGAACTACTACTGGTTGGGGCAGGGAATGCTGATCGTCGGACTGGCATTCAAGTTGTCCCTCGTGCCTTTTCATATGTGGACCCCTGACGTGTATCAAGGGGCGCCCGCGCCGGTGACAGGGTTTATCGCGACGGTATCCAAAGGGGCTGTGTTTGCTGCGCTACTCCGCTACGCCGTGATTTCGGATGTACTGTCCAACGCATCCATTGCATTGGGAATTTCTATCATCGCTGTGGGTTCGATGGTCGTGGGTAATCTTCTGGCGCTGTTGGAGAAAAACATCAAGCGAATTTTGGCCTTCTCGTCGATCGCTCATGTCGGCTATTTACTGATTGCGCTGCTGGTGGTCGCTGCGTTGGATGACTCTGAGATCGCTCGCGAGACCTTGATGGTATATCTGGCTGGCTACTTTCTTATGACCTTGGCAGCGTTCGGCGTGATCAGCGCGCTTTCGATTTCGGCGAGTGACCAGGACACCGAGCAGTTGGCCGACTACCGGGGTTTATTTTGGAGCCACCCAGTGCTTGCGGCAGTGTTGACGTCGGCGGCCCTTTCTTTGGCGGGTATTCCATTAACCATGGGCTTTATTGCCAAGTTTTACCTTTTCGCAGCGGGCGTCCAAGGCGCGCTATGGGTTCTCCTCTGGGCGCTCGTTATTGGCAGTGCAATCGGCATTTACTATTACCTTCGAATTGTATTTACCATGACGCAAAGCGAATCCACCGATGGTTCGGTGAGAGCTAACGCGATACCCGTGGAAACCATCGTGACCGTAGGGGTATTAGGTGCGGCTGTGATTCTCTTCGGTGTGTATCCAACGCCACTGATTGAGTTAGTGCGTGGCCTCATTGGCACGTTCGGTGCGTGACCGGGGCTAGACTTCTTGGAAGCTGTAACGGTTTGACGGAGACAACCACATGACAATTCGAGTACTTTTTCCGCGAACCGGGCGCGACAACCAGATCGAAATTGAAGCGCTCGGCGAAGGTGTGACGGGCGAGTTTTGCCGTGGCTTTGACACTGTTACCGAGGAGCAATGGCGTAACTGCGAGGGCATTGTTGGAGGACACGTGCCTGCTGACGTGATGGACATGCTCGACAACTGCCGCATTTTCGTTAAACCGGCGGTGGGATTTGACGACGTTGATCTTGCAGCATTCGGCGATCGCGGAATTGCCGTTAGCAACACGCCAGATTACGGCACGCGTGAGGTCGCCGATCACGCCATCGCACTGATGCTGACGTTAACCAAAAGTATTGCCTTTCATGACGAATCGCTACGAGCTGACCCGTTGGCCAACTGGCGCCCGGCATTGAATCCGTTTGGTAAACGCATGGCCGATTGCACGATGGGCATTGTTGGCCTCGGCCGTATAGGGACTGCAGCGGCGATGCGCGCCAAGGCATTCGATATGGATGTGACCTTTCACGACCCCTACAAACCGAACGGTTCGGAGCTCGCCCTCGGTATTCGTCGGTCCGATTCGTTAACGGAAATGTTAGCTGAGTCAGACGTCGTTAGTGTGCATGCGCCGTTGAACGAAGAGACCACTCATCTCATTGATGCGGAGGCTCTCGCACACGCAAAAAAAGGAATCATTATTGTGAATACGGCGCGAGGTCCAATCGTCGATATCGATGCTCTGCATGACGCGATGAAGGATGACGTGGTCCTCGCTGCCGGACTTGACGTTCTACCGGAAGAGCCGGCGAAGCTAGAGCGTCCGTTGATTGCCGCATGGAAGGCGGATGAAGACTGGATTCGTCACCGACTTGTTGTCACGCCGCATTCTGCGTTTTTTACACCGGAGAGCGTTCGCGATATCCGGGCTTTTTCAGCGCGAACCGCGGCCCGGTATTTAAGGGATGGCAGGCTCGAAAACTGCGTGAACGAAGGAATTCTTGCTGGTCGGTAAAGTTCTTGAGCGGACGCCGGGACTATACGTCGTCGCCGGATAAAGGTTCGCGTTTAACCCGGGGGCGGCAGGAAGCTTGCCAGCATAAACAGCAGTGCGACAATCATTAAAGGCGCCGTGAAGCTCGTGCCACCGAGCTTCGTGAGCATCGATTTTTGTTCCGTCAAATTTCCCGGGAGTGCCGCTTGGACCAATCGGATTCGATGTTGAACCCAGTCGTAATAGAGCGCGTTGGCCCGTAACGGAACGTAGACCAGCTTAAACGCGGCCAACAGGATCAATTGGACAGCGACGCCGAGGTCTGGATAACCCATCCGTCCGATTTGCCCGGCAACCACAAGAATTAACAGAGAAATGAGGGTGACGATGCCGGCCCAGCGGTATTGCTTGCGGTATAAGAACCAAAAAACGTCAGCGAACAGCACGGGCCAGTGCCAGGCAAGTGGAGTGTAACCGCGTTCATCCGCGCGCCTGAAATAGGCGAGGTAGTAATTCTTGTTTGTTGGGCCGATAACGTCGGCGTACAGGTCATCATTGTTTTCGCTCATACCGATCTCTTCGCCAGTTGCTCGGAAAAGTGCCACAGTTGGTCTTGCAGTTCTTCGTTTAGAGCAGTTACGTTCGGGACCGTACGACGCATATTTTGATCGTAGTAGCCGCCGCTAGTCTCGGCATATTCAGGTGCGAGTGCCAATTGGACCGTATTATCAGCGCCCTGTTCTGGTGAACGCATGATGCGTAGTGCGCTCCCGAGTTTCATGCCCCAACGAAATAACCGATTGTCGCCTCCCAGGTTGGTTGCCACGACGCCTGGGTGGAGGCAGTTAGTCGTGATTCCTGTTCCACGGGTCCGACGATGCAACGCAAGGGTAAAAAGTACGTTCGCGAGTTTTGATGTCGCATAGGCTTGGAGGCCGGTCGCACCAGCGGTGTCGAGCGCCGCCTCGAAGTCGGCTGAACCGCCCTGGTAAGCGGCCGAGGCGACCGTCACTACTCGGCTGGCACCAGCACTTTCGAGCGTGGAACGTAGCCCCGTCGTCAGCACAAACGGCCCCAAGTGATTGGTGGCGAACGTTAATTCAATCCCATCTGCTGACATCGTCCGTTGGCGAGTAACAATGCCAGCGTTGTTAATGAGCAGATGGATAGCGCTCGCGTGTTGACGAACCTCCGCCACCGCAGCATTTACGGAATGGATCGACGAAAGATCGCAATGTACAGACTCAATCGCGTCATTGCCTGTTATCTCGGTAATCGCGGTCGCTAACGTTTCTGCCCGCTGCAAATCCCGGACCAACATAATCAACCGGTAGCCAGCTGCGGCGACGCGGTTGGCCGTTACAGTGCCGATGCCGTGCGTGGTACCCGTAACGACGGCCGTACGCACTACGTGACGACGTCCAGAGCACCGCCGTCAATACGAATGTTCTGTCCGTGTATGGCGTCGGCTTTCGCACTCGCGAGGAACACGATCAAGTCGGCGACCTCGTCGCGTCGGACAATACGGCCGATGGGAACATCGGCGGCGATACGAGGCTCAATCTCTTCCCAGGTCTTGCCCCAGCCGTTGGCTGCACCTCGGCGCATGTACGCCTCTTGCACCTCGGGTGTCAAAATCATGCCGGGTGACACCAGATTCACTCGGATATTGGTACCGGCCACCTCTTTTGCGAGACTGACGGTCATAGTGGCTAGAGCCCCCTTGGCAGCATAGTAGTGCGGATTTCTTGAATTAGGACGCGTAGAACCAACGGTACCTAAGTTGATGATGCGTGCTCTATTCATGGCCTTCATATCCGGCAGAAATGCTTGGATGAGCCGTTCGGCTGAGAGTACGTTTTTTTGGTAGAGGTCGACCCAATCGCTTGAACTGAGTGTCTCCCACCGGCCTGATTCTGCCGTGCCGTAGTTGTTCACGAGAATTTCAGGGGTTGCTTTAAGCTGCTCGATGAGCATGTTGGTACCGTCATCGCGGCAGATGTCTCCGAACACCGGATAGCCACCCCCCAGCTCAGCCACGGCGTCTCTCGCCTGCGCCTCGGTGAATCCATGCACGGCGACGTCGCTACCTTCTTCGATAAACCGTTTTGCCATCAACATGCCGGTACCCCGATAGCTCCCGGTTACGAGAACGCGGCGACCTGAAAGCTGCAAATCCATGGAAATCCCAACATCTCGTTGTCCGTCAGAATACACTGTTGTAGTGGAAGTATGGCCCGTCTCGGTTTTTCTCATGGCGGTGTTTCTTGGCAGTTACGTGCAAGGCATCACCGGGTTTGCGCTGGGTATCGTTGTCATGGCGATTGTGGCTGCGGCGCAGGTTTATGACGTGGCGGTCACGGCTGCGGTCGTCAGTTTTCTCGCGTTCGTCAATGTCGGGGTCGCACTTTATGGCCACGCGAGAGACGTTGATTGGGGTCTATGGCTAAGTCTTTCGGTGGGACAACTTACTGCGATCGGCGCTGGCATCTGGTTACTGCATCAGCTTTCGACCAACGCCGAAAACGTTCTGTATTTGATCCTTGGTGTCTTCATCGTTGGCGGAAGCGCGTCGATGGTGTTGCGGCCAACGCCGCGGTCGACGAGATCGCCGATATGGTCCGCCGTGGTAGCGGGCGCTGGAGGGGGACTTGTTGGCGGTATGTTCGCCGCGTCAGGACCGGTGATTGGTTGGTTTGCATATCGCCAACCTATTCCCGTGGCCACTGTGCGAGCGACTCTATTGGCGGGGTACCTCGTAACGACCAGTACGCGTTCGGTGGTGGTCGGCTTTAGCGGGGGGCTATCCGAGATCGTGTGGCAATTAACCGCGCTGGGGTTACCGGCCGTCGTCCTCGGGACTTGGCTAGCCCGTCGTCACGCGGCTTTGTTTGACGAAGGAAACATGCGTCGCGTCGCGTTTACAACACTTCTGCTGTTGGGGATCGGGATTATCGCGTCAGCCGTATTTGCGTTAACGCAGACGGTGACCGTTTAAGTAGACTGACGCCGCGCTTTGTCGGCCTTAGCCATCAGGCCAAATAGATCCCCCGTTTTTTCAGTGGAACCGAATTCTCGATACAACGTAGCGACATTGATCACGATCCGTTCGGCATCACCCCAATTGTCATAATCGGTAAGAGATATATCCATGGCTGCTTCGTAAACGGGTAGACCAGCTCGGTAACGTTTGTTGGCCTCGTCTCGGATGTACACGAGATAGTCCCGAACGGCCGTTACCCCCCGTTTATCGGTAATAGGGCCGTGTCCCGGTACAACGGTCTCAACGTCGATTCCGAGCATGTAATCGCACGAGTCGATCCAATTGGCGATGGGTCCGACCCAGAGAATGGGGTGTCCCTCGATAAAGAGAATGTCCCCGGTGAAAATGAGCTTGTCGTCAGGAACGTACGCCAGAATGTCGCCTTTGGTGTGGCAAGGTCCAACCTGTTTTAACCGGACCTCCTTATCCCCAACAGAGACGTTCATCGTCCCTTCAAAGGTTCGAGTAGGTAATGTCGGCGTGATGCCCTCGAAGTCGAATGCGCCAAAACAGCGCTGTAGGAACTCCCCAGTTTCGCCCAACGAGGGGGCGTTGCGCATCATTGTTGCCAATCGATCAGGGGATTCCTCGGCAAGTTCGGCTGCGGTAGCTGCTGAGGAGATGATTTCCGCCCCGTGGACGAGTTCGTTGCCGTTGCAGTGATCGCCGTTCGCATGAGTATTAACGAGCGTGTTGAATGAACGCGCGGCGGTGGGTTCGGCTCGTGACATGGCGTTCAGCATCTCGCGGGTGAGTTTTAAGTCGAAGAGGGTGTCGACGAGAAGCGATTCATCACCGTCTACGACAAGACCCGCATTGCTCCATCCCCAACCGCCGTCTGGCTGAATCCACGCATATCCGCCGGATCCGAGGTCGTGTAATCCATGCGTGAATGGTCTGATCGACAACGTCATGTGGACTTCCTATACGTCTTCCCTAGACGATACGAACCCTAACGCGGGTTCGTATCGGAATGCGTTATCCGCTAGTTTAGCGTGATCGTGGACAATTTCGATGATATCCGCCCGTATCAGGATGCTGAAGTAGCTGGTGTGATAGAGCGCCTAATTCAAGATCCAGATATGGTGGGCAGTGTGGCGGCTTTTTTGGTGCCTCGCTGGTACCGTTTTCTTCCTCTTTCTGCGCGGATGTTCGCCCGTCAATTACTTCGTCGACGCGCGAAGGGATTAACCACAATTAGCGACGTGCAGGTTTTGCTGTCGGGGTACTTCGAACATATGATTCGTCGGACGACTGACGGTTTCTCGTGCTCTGGCATCGAACGCTTGGATCGTGAATTGCCGTATTTATTCATTGCCAACCATCGAGACATTGCGATGGATTCTGGTTTTATGAATTATGCCCTTTGGTCGAATGACTTCCCGACCTCTCAGATTGCTGTTGGGGACAATCTTTTTAGCCGTGGATTTGAATCAGACCTGATGCGTCTGACTAAAAGTTTCGTCGTTGTTCGGAACGAGAAGGGCCTAAAAGCACAATATGCGGCCCTTTTGCGTACGTCGGCGTACATCCGGTCGACGCTAGATGCTGGTCATTCGGTGTGGATTTCACAACGCGAGGGTCGTTCGAAAGATGGGTTTGATCGGACCGAACCGGCCATTCTAAAGATGTTCATGCTTGCCTATCGGAACGAGGCTGACGAAAGCGTATCGGCTTGGTTGAACCAAGTGCAGTTGGTGCCTGTCTCGATTTCATATGAGGTCGATCCTTGCGCGGGTATGAAGGCTCGCGAACTGTATTTGACGGAACGTGATGGAAAATACGAGAAGCGTGCGAACGAGGATCTCGAAAGTATCGTCGCGGGCATCTTGGGATTTAAGGGCCGTGTTCATTTGAATTTTTCGAAACCCCTTCGTAGCGATTTCGATACTGTCGAGGCGCTAGCGACGGAGATCGACAGGTGTATCGCGGGTGGAATTGAGTCTTATCCCACCTACTTGGAATCAGAGAATCGGCTCACGGGACAGGAGAACGTTGTCGGACTTCGTGGGCAAGTGGCCGGCGCCTTTGATGACGCACTTGAGCAATTACCAGATAACCAGCGCCCATTCTTTCTGCTGCAGTACGCTAATCAGATCCGCAATAAACGCGAGCTCCTGAAGGTTGGCGAACGATAAGATCAGACTGAAAGAGGGGGTTCGTCCAATATCGCGAGTTGCTCCCGGAGGCTCAGGACGTGGTCGGACCAATATTTGATTCCATCGAACCACGGAAACGCGAGTGGGAAGGCGGGGTCGTTCCAGCGCCTCCCGATCCATGCCGCATGGTGAATCATTCTGAGCGTTCGAAGCGGCTCGATCAGCACTATCGTTCGCGAGTCGAACGAACAAAACATCGAGTACGCCTCGAGCAGGTCGGACAGAATGGATTCTTGGTCCTCACGATCCCCCGACAGAAGCATCCACAAATCCTGGATCGGCGGCCCGGTTTGCGTGTCGTCGAAGTCGACGAAATTGGGCGCGTCGTAACGCCACAATAAATTGCCGAGATGGCAGTCGCCGTGAATGCGCACGCCGGCGGGTTGGTTTTCGAAGGCAGAGTCGATGCGCTGAAGTAAATGGTTGGTGATCGACTCGTAGGCGTCGAAGAGCTCTGTTGGGATGAAATCGGAAGAAAGTAGGAAAGCCCGACTCTCATGCCCAAGACGCTCGGGCGTCAGTGAGGGACGGTGTGCAAAATGTCTCGCTCCACCGGTCGAGTGGATTCTAGCCACGGCGCGCCCCATGACGGAGAGTACGTCTCGATCTTCGATATTGGGAGGTCGACCAGCGCGCCGTGGAAAAAGAGCAAATCTAAATTCGGCGCCGGCGACGTGAAAGAGTGTTTGACCACCAACGGGCACGGGCGCGACACAAGGGATTTCGTTGTCCAGAAGTTCCTGCGTAAAGTCGTGCTCTTCACGAATACATTCATCCGTCCAACGATCGGGCCGATAGAATTTGGCGATGATCGGTTCGTCTTCTTCAACGCCTACCTGATATACCCGATTTTCGTAACTGTTGAGTGCGGTAAGCGTTCCGTTGGTGCGATAGCCCAAGATCTCGATCGCGTCGAGAATGATCTCGGGGGTCAAATGCTCGTAGGGTGTATCCGTCAACCAGACTCGCGGCTCCCGCCCGTGGTCGTAAGGCGACGGCAGTGTATGCCAAGCGGTTTCGATTCGTCACGTTCGCGGGCGCGTTTGTCTTCGTGGTGATCTGACGGAAGGGCCCAAAAGCGCGATCCAAGTTAGTTATTATGCGCGCTGAAAATCGATGGGTTTGGATATGGATTATCAGACGCCGCTTCGCGACATGCGTTTTCTCATTAACGATGTCCTCGACTTTGACGGTCATTTTGAGGCGATAGAAAGTGATGCGTCCCGGGATCTAGTCGACACCGTCCTGGAGCAGTGTGCGCGCTTTGCTGAGAACGAATTGTTCCCTTTGCGCGCGTCGGGGGATAAGACTGGGTGTTCGTGGAACGACGGCGTGGTAACGACCCCAGCGGGGTTTGCCGAAGCCTATGCCACGTACGTGCAAGGCGGATGGCCGTCCATCGCAGGGAATCCGGCGTTCGGGGGCCAGGGATTGCCACGGTCCATCAGTCTCTGGGTTGAAGAGATCATGGCCAGCGCGAATATGGCATGGACGATGTACGGTAGTTTGTCACGGGCGGCTATCAATGCCATCGATTCGCACGGTTCTGATGACCTGAAAGCGACGTTTTTGCCAAGTCTTATATCGGGAGAATGGACTGGAACCATGTGCTTGACCGAACCGCATTGCGGGTCCGACGTTGGTTTGCTGAATACACGTGCCGAGCCCCACGCGGACGGTTCCTACCGCATTAGTGGAACCAAAATATTTATTTCATCGGGCGATCACGATCTTGCAGACAACATCGTGCATTTGGTTCTCGCGCGGCTTCCCGATTCCCCTGCGGGAACCAAGGGAATTTCTCTATTTGTGGTGCCGAAATTACTCGATGGCGCGTTAAACGGCGTCGTTTGTGGTGCGATCGAGGACAAGATGGGCATCCATGGGAACGCCACCTGCATGCTGCACTTTGAAGACAGTTGTGGCTATTTGGTAGGCCAAGCCAACGACGGCATGCGGTGCATGTTTACGATGATGAATGAGGCGCGCATCCTTGTGGGTACCCAAGGCGTTTGTCTGATGGAATTGGGTTATCAGGCATCCCTTCAGTACGCGACGGAACGCCTGCAGATGCGTGCTGCATCGGGCCCAAAATCCCCAGATCAACCAGCCGATCCGATCCTCGTTCATCCTGACGTGCGACGCATGTTGCTTACACAGAAGGCGTTTTTGGAAGGAGGTCGGGTGATGACGTATTTCGCAGCCCAACTTTCCGATATCGCTCATCGCGGTTCCGGCGACGATCGCGCAAGTGCCGAGCGCCTTCTCGATCTGATGACACCGATCGTTAAGGGATTTGTAACTGAGACGGCTTTCGAAGCGGTAAACCATGCGTTGCAGATACACGGGGGACACGGTTTTATACGCGAGACGGGTGTCGAGCAACTGGTACGGGACGCCCGTATCACCTTGATTTACGAAGGCACCACCCAAATTCAAGCGCTTGACCTTCTGGGTCGAAAAGTCGTGATGAATCAGGGTAAAGCGTTAACGAGTTTTATTGAGATGATTCGAGCCGAAGCCGATTTGCAATCGGACGGACCATTCGCTTCCGCGTTGCGGGAACTCGCCGATCAGTGGGGTGAGCTTGCGTTGGGACTTGGTGGCAAGGCCATGGAAGACGTAGACGAGATTGGGGCGGCGTCGGTTGATTTCTTGATGTACAGCGGGTACGCCACCATGGCGTACTTCTGGGCACGTATTGCGCGTGTGGCGGGTGCCCACGAAGACGACGCCTTTATGCGAGGGAAAGTGAAAACAGCCCAGTTCTTTTTTGACCGCATACTCCCGCGGGCGAACGCCCATCATCGGGCTGCATTATCGGGTGCAGACTCGCTAATGGACGTCTCGGCAAACGAATTCGGACACCACTGATGTTGCCGTACATGCCCCCGGGGAACGACATTGAATTTGTTCTATACGACCTCTTTGACGCCGAAACCGAATGGGCGCAGATCCCAGCGTTCGATTCGTTTGATCGAGACACCGTCAGGGCCGTTGTGACCGAATGCGGGAAGTTGGCTCGTGACGTTATGGCGCCCTTATCTCAATCTTCAGACGAGGAAGGGGCACATTGGAGTGACGGGGTTGTCACGGCTCCTGAAGGGTTCAAGGACGCGTACGCTGCATTAGCCGCAGGCGGATGGCTGGGCGTGTCGGGCAATCCGGAATTCGGCGGGCAGGGTTTGCCGAAGATGTTGACGGCGTCTCTGGAAGAGATGTTTTGGGGAGCCAATACCAACTTGTGGCTGTACGCGACGTTAACGGTGGGGGCGGCTATTTGCGTGGATGCCCATGCCGATGAGGACACGCGTCGTTTGTACCTGCCGAAGTTCTATAGTGGCGAATGGACTGGTGCGATGGCCCTTACCGAAGCGCATGCCGGGACCGATCTCGGACTCATTCGAACACGAGCGACGCCACGTTCCGACGGCCGCTACAGCATCACGGGAACCAAAATATTCATCACCAGTGGTGAACATGATTTAGCGAAAAATATCGTCCACCTGGTTCTTGCAAAAGTGCCGGATGCGCCAGCTGGTAGTCGCGGTATATCGCTGTTCTTGGTACCGAAATACATACCCGGTGACGATGGATCGCTGGGAGAGCGCAACGGTTTTGAAAGTGCTTCGATCGAACACAAGATGGGTATCAAAGGGAGCGCTACGTCTGTGATCAACTACGGAGACGCGATCGGGTACCTTATTGGAGAACCCAATCAGGGCCTCGCTTGCATGTTCACGATGATGAATTACGAGCGCTTGTCAGTCGGTATTCAGGGGCTTGGACTCGCCGAGCGGGCGTATCAGGCGTCGTCTTCCTACGCCAAGGAACGGGTCCAAGGACGCGCACCGGAGGGCTCACGCGTTGCAAACACCGACGCCGATGCCATCGTTGGGCACCCGGACGTACGTCGAATGTTGTTGACGCAACGCGCATACAACGAAGGTGGTCGGGCATTTTCAATGTACGTAGGGTTGCAGCTTGATCGAGCGAAATACGCCCCTATTGAGGCGGTTCGCGAGAAAGCATCGGGATTTGTTGATTTGCTGACGCCCGTCGCTAAGGCCTTTATCACCGATCGCGGGTTGGAGTGTACGCTGCTGGGGCAGCAGGTTTTTGGAGGTCACGGGTATATTCGTGAATGGGGCGTCGAGCAACTTGTTCGAGACGTACGTATTGCGCAGATCTATGAGGGCGCTAACGGGATCCAGGCGCTCGATCTGGTTTCACGCAAAGTTCTAAGAGATGGCGGTGCGACGGTGGGTGAATTGATTGACGATATCCGTCAAACCGAGGTACCGGAACGTTATACGGCGGCGTTAGATGAGGCATTAAGCGCGTGGCAAGAAGTCACGCGATGGCTATGCGATTCGGCGCCTTCGGACAGTAATCTCCCGGGCGCGGCGTCGGTCGATTATCTCGATGTGACGGGTCACGTCCTCTATGCGTGGATGTGGGCACGAATGGCAGGCGTTTCCGGTAGTACGGATAAACGTTATGTGGCGGATTATTACTTTGCCAAGCTACTACCTCGGTACTACTCACTTGTGGCTTCGATCCGCGGTGGTTCCGCGAGTTTGATGCAACCGTCATCTGACTGGTTCTGAAGAGTTCGTTAGATCGGATTCAATGGCACTACTTATCGAATATTGGAGACAATGTTTTGCACGAAATCGGTCGCGCCACTACCAGCGAAACCCGTCAAAAAGGTCACCTGTTTGCCATCGAAATGTGAATCGGTTTCGAGCTGTGGGACCTCTCCTTCCTGGCGTAAGCGCCAGCCGCGCTGTTCTGCGATAAACCATTCTGGGTGGCTGAGCCACGCGATGGCGGCAGAGTCCCAGGGATGAATACCGTTGTCTTCTGGAAAACGTTCGAGCCAAAAGTTGATCCAATCCTGGCAACGTTGGTAGCAATGCAAGCCAACGCCGCCTTGCTGCGTGAGAGGGTATAGGTCTCGGGCCGTCACAGTAACCTGGCTGGTCAATTCAAATCCCGCGAGCACCGCTCTTACACCGCTTTCCAGAAGGACGCTTGCCGCCATTGCATCATTCTCGAAGTTAAAGTCATTGACCGGACCTTGATTGCCAATGAAGAAAGACTGGCCTTGAGAACGACCTGCCACGATCACTACCGATTCAATATTTGCGATACGTTCCGGGTAGCGTTTAACTAGGAGGCCAACGTTGGTTAGTGGTCCAATGGCGGCAATATGAAGACGTTGCCTGCCAAGCTGCTCCGCCATGAATTCGACCGCATCGTTAGAGCCGGAACGTGTTGCGGACACCGCCCCTGACACGATCGGTATTGACACATTCTTTACAGTAAGTAGTTCTTGCGCTGCGCGATTAACCAAGTCCAAGGGAGCGTTGCCGTAAACGGTGGTGATACCGAGTAGGTTGAGCGCGTTATCGTTGATGGCTTCAATAATTGCGAAAGCATCGTCGATATCGCGGGGACGATCTTCGTGGACGACGCCGAGCGCGACGTCAGTATCGATAATGAGGTTCATACGTCCAGAACGCGCGCAGTTGCCCACTCGATCCACACTAAATCTTGGTCCCCCCGGTTTTCCGGTAAGGGTAATGTGGCGATACCCCAAAGTCTGCGTAAAACTTCAACGCCGGCGAAGCCTAGCGCGAGACGCAGGTCGAACGGGTTGGCGGGCTGGTAATGGTCGAAGGCAGCTCGGATCGCCGCATCGTCCAATCCGGCGAAGGCCAAGTGAGCGGCGAAGACGCCGAGATCGAATTCCGCTGCTCCGGCAAATGCGAATTCCGGGTCGATGACGCGAACACCCTGGGTCGTGCGCAGCCAACTACCGGGATAGAAATCGCCGTGAAGTAACGTAGGCCCATCACTCAAATAAACGTTTCCAAGTTCTTTCGCCCGCAAAGTAAGATCGTTTGAGCCGTGATCTTCGAAGGGAATTTCAAAGATATGGGCGTGATTTAGCATACGCATGTCTCGGTTGGTGAATACGTTAGATTCGATGTGCAACTGGTGTAAATCACGAAGCCATGAAAGGAGTTCTGGAATATCAGAATCGAGCGCCACGTCGCTGTAAATGTCGGTGCAATCCGAGGCGGGCCCAAGATCTTCGAAAGCCAGTAGATGGTACTCGGGTGCGTGTCCTATAAATATTGGCATGACGGCCGCCATGGGCATCCCTTTGAGGGACTGATAAAAAGCGGCTTCGACACGATCCCGATCGATCGGCGCAGGAATGTTGGGATATTTCGCGACATAGGGAACGGATTGTTTCAGTACGATCGAGTCGGCGTCGGTGACGATGCGTAGGGTGAGGTTCATGTTTCCTTCCCCCGCGATTTCGGCAAACCTAAAGCGGCCGTCGAGCCATCCCCTATCCCTTGAAAAATCAGCGATATTTGCCGCGTTCGCGATCGACAATTCCATCTAAAACGATTCGTACGGGATAAATGTCGCTGGGCAACGCCAGAGAAAGTCGTTCCGACCTCGTGACCGATCTCGGATCACGCAGATAACCGTTGGGTGATTTTCTGGTAAATGCCGCCGAAGCCCCCGTTGCTCATGATCACGACATGACAGGTATTGCCGACGTATGCGCTGATTCGATCGACGAGTCGATCGATGTCATTTTCGACGGACGCAGCGGTTAGGCTCGCATTAACCAAGTCGGTTAAGTCCCACTGGATGTTTTCGCTGCGGAACCAAATGACCTCATCCGCTGGAGCGGTGCAATGGTAGAGATCCTCGCGAAGGGTGCCGAGGGACATGGTGTGTGTTCGCGGTTCGATGATTGCAACGATGCGCTCGTTGCCCACGTGATTCCTGACGCCCTGGAGTGTCGTACGAATGGCAGAGGGATGATGAGCAAAATCGTCGTAACAACGAAGCCCATCTTTCTCCGCAAAGAGCTGCAACCGCCGTTTGACACCTTTAAACTGGCCCAGCGCTTCGATGGCAACGTCGGTGGGAACGCCCGCATGGCGAGCTGCGGCAATAGCAGTCAGTGCGTTATCGACGTTGTGCACGCCGAGTAGCTCCCACTCGACCGTCCCTAGCGCGGCATCGTCTAAGATGACGGTAAAGCGACTTCCATCTGACGTCATCGCGGACGCGTGCCACGATTCGCCGTTGTCCATGTCGATCCGTTGTAATCCTTTTTCTTCCATGGCAGCGAATCTAGCGACCGGTGTCCAACAGCCTTGTCGTAACACCTCGTCGACGGCCGACGATTGTCGTGGGGCGACGATCAATCCGTCACTGGGGACAGTGCGGATGAGGTGGTGGAACTGGGTCTGGATGGCATCGAGATCCTTGAAAATATCGGCGTGATCGTACTCAAGATTGTTGATGACCAACGTCTTCGGACGGTAGTGGACGAACTTCGAGCGCCGGTCGAAATACGAAGTATCGTATTCGTCGGCTTCAACGACGAAAAATGGGCTCTCCCCAAGGCGGGCCGATATACCGAAGTTGTTGGGGACACCGCCGATCAGGAAACCCGGATCAAGTCCAGCGTACTCCAGAATCCACGCAACCATGCTCGTTGTCGTAGTCTTGCCGTGAGTTCCCGCGATCGCAATCACCCATCGATCTCGTAAAATGTTTTCACCGAGCCAAGCGGCACCCGAGGTGTAGTCGAGATTTTGGTTGAGTACGAATTCCACAGCGGGATCGCCCCTTGGGCGCTCGGCGTTACCGATGACGATTTTTTCGGGTATTGGATCAAGGTGTGATGGGGCGAAGCCTTGATTGACCGTTATCCCCGCATTTGCGAGCTGCTCGCTCATCGGTGGATAAATAGGACCGTCTGATCCAGCCACTTCAAAACCGGATTCCTTCGCGAGTAACGCCAAGCTACCCATGAGGGTGCCACCGATTCCGAGAAAGTAGACGCGCTCGCTCATGTTGCTAACGTTGAGCTTACGCTGTAACTCGCGATTGCGATGAGGAGTGCGATGCCAACGGCGCGCGTCATGTCGACACTCATTGCCCGGTGAAGAATGAATCCCGACGCAGCGAGGCTCCAAAGAAGGAAGGGGATTGCGATCAGGACGCTCCCCGTGAGCTGGAGCACGAGCAGCATCAGAATACCGAGGACGAGGTCAACGCCCGTCATCGCAGCGAAAGTTTGATAGAACCTTTGATGGAATCCAACGAGTCGGAGTGCGCCCCATGTCATGAGGGCCGTGACGGCGAGCGCACCGTAGGTGGGTAGGAGTTGTATCCCGTTTAGACCAGAACTTTCGGACATCACACCTGGTCCGAACAACTGGGTGAATACGGTGAGCACCGTCTGCAGCGCTACCAACAAAGCAATGAAGTAGGGGTGTGAAGGTGCCTTTTCCGGGCCGTCCCGAAACAGGGCGATGTTCCAAAACAACTGAACAACGGCGAGCATGCGGAAATTGTCGCATAAATTGTGTGGATCCCTGAGAATCCCGACATTCACACTTTGGGAATGGTCATGACGCGGAGCAACGCGCTGTACGCGCAGTCGGGCGGGGTTACCGCCGTGATCAATGCCAGTGCTTGCGGTGTCATCGAAACTGCGCGCAAACACAAAGACGTCATCGGGCGTGTTTTTGCGGCGAATAACGGGATTCTTGGTGCGCTCACAGAAGAATTAATAGATACGGGCAGAGAAAGCGCACGTGCAATCGCGGGTCTCCGGTCTACCCCGAGTGGCGCTTTTGGTTCGTGCCGATACAAACTGAAATCGCTCGAAGAAAACGAACGTGAATATCGCCGGCTGATCGAAGTATTCCGTGCCCACGATATCGGCTATTTTTTTTATAACGGTGGCGGAGACTCGCAGGATACCGCGCATAAAGTTTCCCAACTTGGGAAGCGATTGGGTTATCCCATCCGCTGCGTGGGTATTCCAAAAACGGTCGACAACGACTTGCCGTTTACCGATACCTGCCCGGGTTTTGGCAGCGTTGCCAAATACGTTGCCGTTTCTGTGCGTGAAGCCGCAATGGACGTGGCGTCAATGTGTGAGACCTCAACCAAGGTCTTCATCATGGAGGTCATGGGTCGACATGCAGGTTGGATTGCCGCGGCGGGTGGTCTTGCGGCTGACAAACCGGGCGACGCACCCCACGTCATCGTGTTTCCTGAAGTACCGTTCTCGAAGGTCAAGTTCCTTAGAAAGGTGAAGAAGACCGTCGATACGCGTGGATTTTGTGTCATCGTGGTGTCGGAAGGCGCGCGTTACGCTAATGGACGGTTTCTCGCGGATACCGGCAACCTTGACGCGTTTGGTCATGTTCAGTTGGGCGGGGTAGCGCCGACGATTGCGGCGATGATCAACGATAAACACGGTTATAAGTATCATTGGGCGGTTGCCGATTATCTGCAGCGCGCCGCACGCCACATCGCATCAAAAACCGATGTCGATCAGGCGTACGCGGTGGGAAAGGCGGCCGTCGAACGTGCGATTCGGGGCAAAGACGGGATCATGATGACGATTCGCAGAACCTCGGATTTGCCCTATCGGTGGACGGTGGGTGAAGCGCCTCTTCATCGAGTCGCGAACGTAGAGCGAACGATGCCAAAGTCGTACATCGCGCAGGATGGATTTGGCATTACCGCGCGTGCACGACGCTATTTAGCGCCGTTGATTCGTGGCGAGGATTATCCGAGGTACAAGCAAGGGCTGCCGCAGTACACGCGATTGAAAGCAGAACTCACGGCGAAAAAATTACCGGCGTTCTCTCTCGAGGCTTAAACGTCGCGTGACAACGCAGCGACTGGCGAGCGTTCGCGTGCGCGGAACGCCCGTCGTACAGGGGCGTCTATGCTCCTATCGCTGCCAGCAACAGGATCGCAACAATGTTGATGATTTTAATCATCGGGTTGATTGCAGGGCCCGCCGTGTCCTTGTAGGGATCCCCTACCGTGTCGCCCGTTACCGCGGCCTTGTGGGCTTCGGATCCCTTCCCACCGTGGTTGCCGTCTTCGATGTACTTTTTGGCGTTATCCCAAGCCCCACCGCCAGCCGTCATCGAGATTGCGACAAATAGACCGGTGACAATCGTTCCAAGAAGCATCGCTCCGACGGCACTCAAAGCACTCGCTTGATCGAAGACTAAGTTGAGCACGTAATACACGACAATAGGTGCGAGTACGGGCAGCATCGATGGGACGATCATTTCTCGGATTGCTGATCGGGTCAGTAAGTCAACGGCTTTGGTGTAATCGGGCCGGGTTGTGCCATCCATAATGCCTGGCATCTCGCGAAACTGCCGGCGTACTTCCTCAACCACCGCGCCGCCCGCCCTGCCGACGGCCTGCATTCCGAGCGCGCCGAAGAGATAAGGCAGCATGCCTCCGATAAGAAGTCCGATAACGATGAAGGGGTCCGACAATTCAAAGCCAATGTCCAAATTGGGAAAGAAGTGTGCCAGGTCGTAGGTGTAGGCGTTGAATAACACAAGCGCCGCGAGGCCGGCTGAGGCGATGGCGTAACCCTTGGTGACTGCCTTGGTCGTGTTGCCGACCGCGTCAAGGGCATCGGTGGTTTTACGGACGTCTGCATCGAGATCGCTCATTTCGGCAATACCGCCGGCGTTGTCTGTTACTGGGCCATACGCGTCGAGTGCCACCACCATACCTGCTAGCGCGAGCATTGTTGTCGCGGCGATGGCGATTCCATAAATACCAGCAAATTGGAATGCGGCGACAATACCAACCGCGACGATGATGGCCGGGACAGCGGTTGCTTCCATCGAAATCGCGAGGCCTTGAATTACATTGGTGCCGTGTCCGGTTTCCGATGCACGAGCGATCGACTTGACAGGACGATATTCTGTTGACGTGTAGTATTCAGTTACCCAGACGATGAGTCCGGTGACGACCAATCCCACCAGCGCGCAGTAAAAGAACTGTCGACCTTCATCACCAGGGAACATGTGATCGGTTACGAAGAAAATTAAGAGTCCGGAAATGACCGCGGTGGCGATAAAGCCTTTGTAGAGCGCCCCCATGATATTTTCCGAGCTTCCAAGTCGGACACAAAACGCTCCGATAACGGACGCAATAATGCAGACGCCTCCAATAAGCATGGGCATCTCAATAGCGCTTAGCTGATCAGCGCCCGAAAATTTAATGGTTGCCAGCAACATGGTGGCGACAATAGTGACCGCGTAGGTTTCAAACAGGTCGGCGGCCATACCGGCACAATCGCCGACGTTGTCGCCGACGTTGTCGGCAATGACTGCAGCATTGCGTGGATCGTCTTCGGGAATACCGGCTTCGACTTTGCCGACAAGATCGGCACCAACGTCAGCACCTTTTGTAAAGATACCGCCGCCAAGGCGAGCAAAGATCGAAATTAAGGATGCGCCGAACGACAGCGCGACCAATGGTTCGATCAGGAGGCGTCCCTCAAGACCCATACTTTTGAGAATGGCGTAATACCCAGCGACGCCGATGAGCCCGAGGCCGACGACGAGCATGCCAGTGACCGCGCCCGATTTAAAAGCGATCGCGAGTGCGGGCTTGAGCCCAGTCATGGCGGCCTGCGTGGTACGAACGTTGGCTCGTACTGAAACGTTCATGCCGATGTAGCCAGCGATACCGGAAAGCACGGCACCGACGACAAAGCCGATTGCGACTAATGTGGAAAGCGCTAGCCAAAGAACCAGTGCAACCACAACCCCAACAACGCCGATAGTGAGGTATTGACGGTTGAGATAAGCCGTTGCACCTTCTTGAATTGCACCTGCAATTTCGCGCATACGATCTGAACCGGCATCGGCGGACATCACGGACCGTACAGCCCAGCCTCCATAGAGCAAGGCAAGCACGCCACACATTAGGGAAATCTGCACATCAGTCATGAAGAAGATCCATTGTTGCTTGAGGTAATTCCAACTAAGAAAACCTTTGCGAACCGCTTGTTGTAAGGTTTTCGGACGGGGACTCTACCGTAGGCGCAGTGGTGCTACAAGACGAATCATCGGCTTCAATCGACGACGTGTCTCGGGTGAGCCCCAGTTCCATTGAACTATGAGTGTTGAAAAGCAGGGGGAGGCTTTTAGTCTAGGCAGACGCCGTTTAGTGAATCTTAAGATCGCCCATTGCATCGATGGATTTGACGTCAAAAGAGGCCGGCAAGCGCTCGCCATCCGTGGTCACGAACGTGATGGTGGGATTGGGGGTGCTGTTCAGTTTCAAACGAAATAGCATGATATGGGCGTGACCAGGAGCCAAGCGCAAAGTTGTTTTTGGTTCGACCACGAGTCGTGCTAACTGCCTCATGCGAGCTCGATTGGAGGTGATTACAGTCTCGTGGAACTCGATTGTTCCGGTCCAAGGCGCGTCGGCACTGGCGATTGTGAGCCGGGTATTTCCGTGGTTTGTAATGTCGACGTATGCAGCAGTGAAGTCCTGTGTAGTCAGTGGTTGACGGACAATTGCGTTGTCGAAGCTGACGCGTTCGTTCGCGACGATGGGAACCGCTAGCGTAATCAACGTGAGCAAACTCAGAAAACACCTAGCGTGCACTTGGGTCCTCCAACGGCATTACCAATACGCGTACCTGTGGTGGTAATCCGATTTCGATCTCTCCTCGGATGCGACGTTGTCCTGGTCCATCGTTGAGCTGCTCGTACATCCATCGGCCGTCGGCATCACTGCCGGCACGTATCATCACTCTCGCGTTGGATGCACGTGCTGTCGGGCTGAAATTGTTGAGTTTCAGCGAAGCGAACCGACTACGTCGGCGCACTTCGTCGGCAGGCAAAGTCAGCGACCACCGACGCGCATTTTCAAGCAGTTTTATCTGGCGGCGTAGGACAAGGATCCCGGCGGAATCGCGGTCGATTTGTTCGGCGAAATCGAGTTCGGCACGTGCGGCTATCCAGGCTTCTCGGGCGATCGCAGCCATCGCGCGCTCGATATATCGTTCGACGATGCGTTCGAGCCCGTAGGTCGCGTCCGGTTGATCGGGCGCGATTTCCAGCACCCGTTGATACCACGCGAATGCGTTATCGTCGTTTGGCGCGTCGAGCTGACCTTTGTTAAGGGCGATTTCGGCGCGATTCAAAAGATATTCAACGCGATCCCAATCAATGGCGTTAGGAACCGTTGGCGGAGGCGTCGACGAGGGGGGAATCACGGAACATGCGCCTAGCGCGAGCGCTACCGATACGAAAAGGGATAGAAGGCGCATGTGCTTGTCAATGATTCCTGGTTTCCGATGCCATATATAGTGTACAAACACGCCGCGTTCTATCGCTCGCAACGAGAGACAATTTCGTCATGCTGCTTGTGACCCCCCAATGGATTGTCCGGACCGTCGCCTCGATGGCGGCGATGGCGACGATGGTCGTGATGTCTTTGACTGCGACAGCCGAGAGCCCGGTAAATTTTGCTGGGACAGACGTTCTGACGGAACAACCAACGTTTCTCAGTGTCGACGAAGCCTATCAGATGGATGTGTCGCTATCGGATAATGGCCACATCGAAGTGCGTTGGCGTATGCCGCCCGGGTATTACCTTTACCGACATCGCTTCGCGTTTGCATTGGATTCAGGCGGGACGCTTGGACAGCCGATCATTCCAGTTGGTATAGAAAAAGTTGACGACTACTTCGGGGAAGTGGAGGTCTATTACGACGAAGTAAACGTCCGTATTCCGGTCATCGAACAAACCGGTCCCTTACGGATCAGAATTACGTACCAGGGATGTGCCGATTATGGCCTCTGTTATCCACCTGAAACGCGTGGTTGGACGTTGGTTCCGGAAGGCTACACGGTGGAGGCGATAGCAGAGAACTGGATAGAGTCTAACGATGTGTCGATGTGGGTTGTGGTTGGTTCGGCACTACTCGCTGGATTTTTGCTTAATTTGATGCCGTGTGTGTTCCCCGTCCTCGCCATTAAGGCTGTGACTGTTCTAGACATTGCTCGAAGCGGGCGAGGGCTCACGCACGCGTTTGGCTACGCGTCGGGCGTAGTATCCACATTTCTCGTTCTCGGCGTGTTATTGGCAACGTTACGAACGGCGGGTGAAGCCGTTGGTTGGGGCTTTCAGTTGCAGGAACCCGGGTTTGTTTCTGCAATGACGGTCTTGTTTTTCGCGATGGGTTTGAATTTGCTTGGCGTACTCGAGTTGCCTGGTTTCGGGGTGGCCATGAGTAAACCGAACGCCTTTCTGACGGGGATTATTGCTGTCGTGGTCGCGACACCGTGTACCGTTCCGTTCATGGCGTCGGCGATGGGGTACGGGTTGAGTCGTGGAACGGGTGCGTTGCTTCTTGTGATGGTGGTTCTTGGTATCGGTATGGCCGCACCGTATGTATTGATCACGGGCTTTCCAGCGATTGCTCGTCGATTGCCGAAGCCCGGTGTATGGATGGTGACGATAAAACAGGCCATGGCGTTTCCGATGTTTTTGACCGCTGTATGGTTGACCTGGGTGTTAGCTCGACAAGCCGGCGCCGACGCCGTTCTGGTGCTACTAGCGGGTAGCGTCGGACTGGGTTTACTCAGTTGGCTTGGCATGAATAAAAGTGCTCGGATGAGTCGGGTATGGAGTGCGGGACTCGCCCTGGTCGTTGCCGTCGTCTGGGGTGTTACGAGCGTGCTCGACGAACCGACGCGAGGGGAAACCGCGGAGAATCGCTTCGACGTTGCTGCGTTCGAGACTGCGCGGGCATCTGGTCGACCCGTGTTCTTAAATATCACTGCGTCGTGGTGTGTGACGTGCTTGGCGAATGAACGGACAACCCTCGCCACAGATCGAGTTCAGGACTATTTTGAGAATAACGGCATTGTATATATTAAGGCCGACTGGACTCGACGGGATGCGTCAGTATCTGACCTTTTAACAACATTTAACCGCTCAGGGGTCCCACTTTACGTATTTTTCCCGCCAAGAAGTCAACCGAGAGTTCTCCCCCAATTGCTAACACCAAGCTTGCTTTTAAGAGAAATTGACGACTATTTAGTCATTAAAAGTCCGTAAGTTCGGCTAACGTGCAAGCAAATGAATGAAATCGAGGGGTGATCGTGTCATACTGCGTTTTTCGCGGTGGATCGTCGTCGAATGCCGAGGATACTGGTATTACATGGCCCCAATCTAAACCTATTGGGTACGCGAGAACCTGAGATCTACGGTTCCGGCACGCTGGCAGATATCAATACCGAACTGCAACGGCTTGCAGAGTCGCGCGGAGTTGAGCTGACAACCTTGCAGAGCAATGCGGAATCGGATCTCGTCGAGGCCATTCAGAATGCGGCAAACGACGACACCGGCTTTATCGTCATCAATCCGGCAGCGTTGACACACACCAGTGTTGCGCTTCGCGATGCGCTACTGGCGGTGGATCTGCCGTTTATTGAAGTCCACCTATCGAATGTGTACGCGCGGGAAACGTTTCGCCATCAGTCCTACCTCTCCGATATTGCGACAGCGGTGATATCGGGGTTGGGCTCGGCGGGGTATGAATACGCACTAAGTACCGCAATCAATACGCTGGAGCAATGATGGATCTTCGGAAGATCAAAAAACTGATTGAGTTGGTTGAGGAATCGGACGTCCGGGAGCTTGAGGTTAAGACCGGCGAGGAAAGTATCCGTATCGCGCGTGGAGAGATCGCTCGACAATCGAGCGCTCCGACGCTGACCGAAAAGATCATCTCAGCACCTGTGGGCGAAGGTCAGATCGTCGTGGCACCGATGGCCGGGACGTTCTACCGTTCGCCGGCTCCGGGCGAACGCGCGTTTGTCGCTGAGGGAGATAATGTGTCGATGGGGCAGGTCCTTTGCATCATCGAGAGCATGAAGATGATGAACCAAATCGAGGCGGACTGTGATGGAACGGTCGTTGAGGTTCTCGTTGCCAACCGTCAGGCAATCGAATCCGGTACGCCGTTGATGCGGATCATCTGACTTCTCTTGGCTTGGTTCCGTGTTCGGCTAAGCGCGGTAGCCAGTGAGCTTGCTGAGCAATTCGCCGACGTTCTGGTGATTAACGGAGCGTTGGCTGTTTCGTTCTACGGAGACGACGGTGGGGATGTCCTTGAGCCCGCTCCGGGGGAGCTGCGCTTGTGGCCGAGCGTTGCTGTGGAGGCATTGTTCCCCTTGGAGACCGATGTTGAGGGGGTCCGAACGCTTGTCCGTACGGCTGGGTTCGACGTGGCGCAACTCGATTTCTTGGGTGTTGACGATTGGTCCGTTCACGGCACGGCGATAGCGAGTGAACTCGATTTCGGTGGCCTATCCGTGGTTCCGCGTAACGCTTCCCGCGATAATGAGACGGGCGTGATCCGGCTAGACCCCGGTCTTGCGTTTGGTACCGGTGGGCACGCGACTACGGCTCTGTGCCTCCGCTGGCTCGGCACGGCGGATCTTCGCAATAGAAGTGTTCTGGATTATGGATGTGGATCCGGCGTTTTGGCGATCGGTTCGGCCAAACGCGGAGCCAAGACGGTTGTTGCCGTCGACCACGACCTTCAGGCCTTGTCTGCTTGTCGCGATAATGCTGCCTATAACAAGGTCGCCGTCGAAGTGGGTGCAACCACCGCAACATGTGCCGAAGGCCGGTTCGATGTGGTGATTGCGAACATTCTCGCCGGAGCGTTGATCAAATTGTCTTCCACGTTAATTCAACGACTGGGACGCGGTGGCCAAATACTGCTCTCGGGAATACTCGTTGCCCAAGTTGATGAAATACGAGCCGCATACGGAGGGATCATTTTTGCGCCACCGGTGATTGAAGAGGGATGGGTCTTGTTACACGGCCGTCGCGCCTGAGGTGGGCTGTTAGGGCGCTTTTTGTCACCGAATCGATAAACGTTATGATGGATGTTTACAGCCATGGGTGGACTGCCGGTGGTCGCAATCGGTCCCTACAAATTAGCTAATTCGGTGCTGTTAGCACCGATGGCGGGTATTACCGATTTGCCTTTTCGGCATCTGGCGTGGCGGCTGGGCGCTGGCTTGGTGTACGGTGAAATGACTGTTGCTCGTCCCGACCTATGGCACACGCGTAAATCCATTGAACGGCGAACGCTGGATCGCCGTATTCAACCCGCCGCCGTCCAAATCGCGGGGGCTGAGCCAAAGTGGTTGGCTGATGCCGCGCAACGGCACGCGGACGATGGTGCGCAGATTATTGACATCAACATGGGCTGTCCGGCGAAGAAAGTGTGTGACAAGGCGGCAGGATCTGCACTTTTGCGGGACGAAGGCCTTGTTCGATCAATCCTAGAAGCGGTTGTCAAAGCGGTCGACGTTCCTGTCACACTCAAAATTCGAACTGGCTGGTGTCCTAACACGAAAAATGCGGTCACGATTGCACGCATCGCAGAAGCATCAGGAGTATCTGCGCTCACCGTACATGGCCGAACCAGGGCATGTCGCTTTAAAGGGTGTGCCGAGTACCAAACCGTGTCGGAAGTTGTCACCTCCGTCGCCATTCCGGTAATTGTCAATGGCGATATCGGCGATGTCGATAAAGCGAAGAGCGTCGTGGAACGGACGGGGGCTGCTGGTGTCATGATCGGGAGATCCGCGTTAGGGGCGCCGTGGCTCCCCGGTCAGATAGCGCGGGGGCTTGCAGGGGCCGTTCCGCGAGAACTAGATTTTGCGGAGCGCATCCTAATCATGCGGGAACATCTTGATGCAATGCACCGCTTTTACGGTGTGGAACGCGGCGTCAAGATCGCCCGTAAACACATGCAATGGTATTTACAAGGCCTGCAACTCGATGCGCAAAGGATCCGGTTGTTCAACCGTCTCGACAACCCAGAGTTACAACAACGCTTTCTTGGCGAACTAAATCCAACGCTGGATAAAGCCGCATGATCGTGCAAACGACAATAAGGACTGACTTAACGACATGACAGAATTGACCGTTGCTCGCGCGCTCATAAGCGTCTCGGACAAACGCGACATCGAAATGTTGGTGAACCAACTCCATCAGAGCGGTGTGGATATTCTGTCGACTGGGGGTACCTATAAGGCGATTGAGGCCGTAGGCGTACCAGTCACGGACGTAGCTCAATACACAGGGTTTCCAGAGATCATGGACGGTCGTGTTAAGACGCTGCATCCAAAGGTTCACGGAGGAATTTTGGGCCGTCGGGCGTTGGATACTGAGCTGATGAAAGATCACGGAATCGCTCCAATCGATCTCGTCGTCGTCAATCTATACCCGTTCGAGGCGACCGTTGAACGCGATGATTGCGATCGCGAATTGGCGATTGAAAATATTGACATTGGTGGTCCGGCGATGGTGCGTTCGGCGGCAAAAAACCATGGTGACGTCTTGGTGATTGTCGACCCGGACGACTACGTCGAAGTAGCCGATCGGATCGCTAAGGGCATCATAGATCTCTCGTTTCGGGAAAAAATGGCCGCGAAAGCGTTTCGGCATACGGCCGGATACGATGCTGCGATCGCGGGCTATTTGTCGGCTAACGAACGTTTTCCGGAAGTGCTGAATCTAAAATTCGAACTGCGCGATGCGATGAGATACGGAGAGAATCCTCATCAGCAAGCGGCATTTTACACCGAGAAAAATCCGCCTCCTGGGACGGTTGCGGCATTGGAGCAGCACCAAGGTAAGGCACTTTCGTACAACAATGTGGCGGATACCGACGCCGCCATTCAGTGCGTTAACGTGTTCGATGATCCGGCCTGTGTGATTGTTAAACACGCGAACCCATGCGGCGTGGCGATCGCGGATTCGATCGGTGAAGCATACGCGCATGCATTCGCAACCGATCCAACCTCGGCGTTTGGAGGGATTATCGCGTTCAACCGACCCCTCGATATGACTACGATGGCTGCGGTTGTTGCAAATCAATTTGCCGAAGTGGTCGTCGCGCCGAGTATTGTGGCGGGTGTTATTGACGAGTCCCAACAACGCAAGAATCTACGGGTTTTAACGACGGGACCACACGAGAATACACGGCGAGGAATGGAATTTAAGCGTGTGGGCGGTGGCATTCTCGTGCAAGAGGCGGATGAACGATGTTTGGACGAGGCAGGCATTACAATCGTTACAACGCGAAGTCCGACGGACGCGGAACGACGTGACCTTGAATTTGCCTGGCGTGTAGCCTGGTTCGTCAAGTCCAATGCCATCGTTTTCGCACGTGCCGGACGTACCGTTGGTGTGGGCGCTGGTCAAATGAGTCGAGTGACAAGTGCAAGGATCGCGGCCATGAAGGCAGCGGACGAGGGTCTTGCCGTGGTGGAGTCCGTGATGGCGTCCGATGCATTTTTCCCTTTCCGCGACGGGATTGATGCCGCCGCCGAAGTTGGAATTACTGCTGTGATACAACCAGGTGGTTCCGTGCGAGACGATGAGGTGATCGAGGCGGCGAATGAACATGGCATGGCGATGGTGTTTACCGGGGTTCGGCATTTTCGACACTGATTGCTCGAGCGGGATGGATTAAGGGGCAAGGACACATGAACGTACTGGTCGTTGGCGGCGGAGGTCGCGAACACGCACTTGCGTGGAAGGCATCGCACTCAACCCAAGTGGAGACCGTTTTTGTTGCGCCAGGAAATCCCGGAACCGCAGCTGAACCGGGCTGCCGGAATGTCAACATTGCGGTCGATGATTTCACTGCCCTTGCGACTTTTGCTGCATCGAACGACGTTGGCTTGACGATTGTTGGTCCAGAAGGGCCGTTGGTTGCCGGTATTCGAGATTTTTTTGATGCGCGGGATCTTCGCTGTTTTGCACCTTCGCAGCGGGCTGCGCAGCTCGAAGGTTCGAAAGCCTTCAGCAAGGAATTTCTCTCGCGCCACGAGATCCCGACGGCGCGATACGAAACCTTTACGTCGTTCATTGACGCGAATCGCTACATTCAAGCTGAAGGTGCGCCCATCGTCATCAAAGCGGATGGCCTTGCAGCCGGCAAAGGCGTTGTCGTTGCAGGGACGGTCGCCGAGGCAGTTGATGCGGCGCGTGTAATGCTGTCGGGCGAGCGATTTGGGGATGCGGGGAAGGAGATTGTGGTTGAAGAGTTTCTCCCGGGTGAGGAAGCCAGTTTCATTGTAGTTGCGGACGGGGACTCGGCACTGCCGTTCGCGAGTAGTCAAGACCATAAAGCCCGAGATGCTGGTGACACAGGGCCGAACACCGGTGGGATGGGCGCGTATTCGCCTGCACCGGTGGTAACCGGTGACATCCACCAACAAATTATGGAGGCCATCATTAATCCGACGATCCGGGGTATGGCCGCGGACGGAATTCGGTACCAAGGGTTTCTTTACGCGGGGTTGATGATCGATGAGACCGGGGTGGCAAGAGTGATCGAATTCAACTGTCGTTTCGGCGATCCCGAGGCACAGCCTGTCATGATGCGGTTGGAGTCGGATCTGGTGGAACTGTGCCAACGCGCGCTTGATGCGGAATTAACTACGGTTGAGTTAGCGTTCGCCGAAGACGTTGCGCTTGGCGTGGTGCTGGCATCCGGTGGCTATCCAAACAACTACGAGATAGGGCATGAAATTCGTGGACTTGCGGAAGACATCGACGGGACGAAATTGTTTCACGCCGGTACGCGCGAGGATGGTGCTCGCGTGATAACTGCCGGTGGTCGAGTACTTTGCGTCGTGGGGATGGGGAGTTCGGTGGGAGAAGCTCAAGCTCGAGCATATAAGCGCGTCGACGCTATTGGTTGGAAGGACATGTATTGTCGTCGCGATATTGGCCATCGTGCAGTACGACGAGAGTTAGGTTAGTCGTGCAACATTGAGGTCAGTATGAAGGTAGATGCATCAACTGCCGTGGATCTGCACGGGATCGGACGACAAGCGGCACGACTCGAAACACTCGGTTACGACGGTCTCCGGGTCGCCGAACTCAACCACGATCCCTTCATGGCACTTGCCGTCGCGGCAGGACAGACCTCCAGAATCGAACTCGTGACATCGGTTGCAGTGGCTTTTGCCCGCAACCCCATGTCCATGGCCGTCCTAGCCCACGATCTCAACGCCTATTCAGGGGGACGTTTGGTGTTGGGTCTAGGCTCGCAAGTTAAACCTCATATCGAACGTCGGTTCAGCATGCCCTGGCACAAGGCTGCGCGTCAGATGCGTGAATTCATCGAGGCCATGACGGCAATATTCAACTGCTGGTATGAGGGTGCGCGGTTAGAGTACGAAGGTGAGTATTATCAACACACGTTAATGCCGCGGACGTTCATGCCTGACAACACGGAGGGACTCCGCCCACGTATTGCGTTGTCCGCCACAGGCCCATTGATGACCCGTGTGGCAGCGGAGATTGCAGATGGAATGATCATGCACCCGTTCTCGTCTGCGAAATACATGCGCGAAGTCACGCTTCCCGCCATTGAGGACGGGTTACAGACAAGCGGTCGTAGTTTGAGTGAATTCGAATTGGATTACGCGCCGTTGATCGCAACTGGAGTGAATGAAGAGTCGATCGTACGGGCTATCGCCACAATACGAGATCGAATCGCATTCTACGGATGCACCGTCGCATACAGGCCGGTCCTTGAAATACATGGTTGGGGAGAGCTTCAGGATGAGCTTATTTCCCTGAATCGCCAGCATCGTCGAGACGAGATGTCGCGTCTTATCTCCGACGAGGTGCTTGAGACACTGGCGATTGTCGGTAATCCGCGATCGGTGGTAGAACGGATGCGTGAGCGGTTTGGCGGTCTAATTAGTCGGACTGGTTTTGCCATTCCTAACATTTCTGATGATGAACTCGGGTCACTGTTGGAGCTACTTCGGAGTTGAGTTTGGGGAAGAAATCCAGCGCATGCAGCACGCGATGTTCTAGCCAACGATCCCCAGTCCTTTGTATTCTGTTGCATACGCATCAAGGCACTAGCTTCGTATGATCCGACTCGGAAAGCGTCGATGATCGACCGGATGATTCGTGTATTCGATCGGGGATTGCGGACCGTCGCAGGTATCCATCCGGAAACGGACGATATACCCGATGCCCCAACGTCGGATCTTTCCGGTGCCGAAAAACGCCGCGCGGGGTCGCTGATGCGCGTTAACCATACGGGCGAGGTATGTGCGCAGGCACTATATGAAGGCCAGGCATTGACGGCACGTGATGTCAAGGTCCGATCGGCTATGCAGCAAGCGGCGAAAGAAGAGGTTGTGCACTTGGTATGGTGTCGCAAGCGACTTCAAGAACTGGATACACGCCCGAGCGTACTCGATCCAATTTTCTTTGCGACATCGTGCGCGCTGGGGGCGCTTGCCGGGGCGCTTGGGGATCGGGTCAGTCTCGGATTTATTGCAGCGACCGAGGACCAGGTAGTTGAACACCTGGATCGGCATATCGATCAACTGCCGCAAGGGGATGGTCGTAGCCGTGCGATTCTCGAACGAATGCGTGAAGATGAACTGCGCCATGGCACGTCAGCTGAGGAAGCGGGCGGATTGCCCTTCCCGATGCCGTTACGCCGTCTTATGACCTCGTTTTCTCGAATCATGACGGAGACGACCTACCGGATTTAAAATCAGAGCCGGGTGACGCATCATTTTTGACATCGCGCGTTATCGATTTTCATCAAGCTCTTTTCGAAGAAATCTTTCAGTACAGCGACCTGGAAAAAGCGGTTGAACAACAGCACTACATGAAATCGACCATGCCGATCATGGGTGTCAACGCGATGGAGTTGTCGACCTTGTCAAAACGCGAGGCCCTCAAAATTCTTTTGAATAGTGGCGAACTGGACGAAATCCCCTGAATTCGTTCTTGGGCTTCTAGCCGCCAGCAAGGGGTGGGTGATAGATGAACTGGATAGTAACTCCGTTGGGATCGCGACAATAGAAACTCCTTGCACCGTCACGATGCGCACGCGGGGGTTCCACAATTTCGATGTCAGCGCTCGCCAAATAGGTATGCCAGGTATCGACATCGTTTTTGTCATCGATAAGGAATCCGATATGGTCCAGCCGTTGGTTAACTGAAGCCGATTCTTTCGCAACCCGGTGCAGAGCAATATTGTCCGAGCCCGATGTCAAGTAAATGTTGTCGTTGTCGGGTTCCCACTCAACGGTGAGTCCGAGGACCTCGACATAAAATGCCTTGGTTGCTTCGAAGTTGGAAACGTTCAACGCCACATGGTGCATGCCGGTGGTTGGCGGTGGTCGAACTCCACGTGGCGTCACGGTGTTTCCCTAATTTCGTAGTCATGCGTGAAGCGAACACCGCCGCGCTGCATCATGATCGACGCGGAGCAGTATTGTTGCGCACTCAGGTCGATTGCGCGTTTAACTTTCGTAGGGTTGAGTTTGTGGCCCGTGAGAATGAATTGGACGTGGACGTCGGTAAACACTTTCGGCTCTTTATCCGCACGTAAGGCCGAGACCTCAACGCCGCAGTTCGTTATGTCTTGACGTCCCTTTTGAAGGATGTGCACGACGTCAAACGCCGTGCAACCCCCGAGCCCTATGAGTACGAGCTCCATCGGTCGAGCACCAACGTTGTTTCCGCCGTGTTCTGCTGGTCCATCCATCTTGAGGGTGTGGCCCGATTCGGAGGTGGCCGAAAATCTCACGTCGCCGTTCCATTGAACCGTCGCTTTCATACCAGACCTGCCCAAATTTTCGACCATTTTCCGTCTATTCCGCTCAGACTGCGACCGTAGTTGGGTGTCTGCGACGTACGAATACACGTCGTTTCGCATAGCGCAGCCTACGCCATGCGTTCGATGAACGGCGTTCTAAGGGCGATCTTGTTGCCTGCGTACGCTGCGCTCGGTAACTCCGCCAAGCGGGACGCCTCCGCCAGGGTATCCTCCATCAATGCGTTCGGTTCGACGACGAGATCAAGAAAACCGGCATCAACGGCCCCGATCGGATCGTAAAGGTGAGCTTGGATGATGGCAGCCGTGTGGTGCCGTTTGGATAATCGATCATCGGCGAGCGCCAAAGCGAACCGGGGCAACACCGCTCCAATGGTGGTTTCGTTCAGCCCAATTTTGAAGTCACCGGCTGCTCCAATGCGAGAATCCGCCGCAAGGAGGATGAGTGCGCCTGCCGCGATAGCATGTCCGGTGCAGCCGATCACTAGAGGTTGAGGATGCGAGTAAATCGTTTTCAACATCCTGCCGCCTGCGGCGACGAGAGTTTGTGCGGCAGTTCCGCCGTCGCCGACTACCGATAAGTCGAAGCCGGCGGAGAAACGTCCGGGTCGACCAAAAAGAGCGACTGCAGATGCTTCGTTGCGGGAGCGTTCAAGAGCCTCCGTCAGTTCTTCGATGAATGTGTGGTTAATGGCATTCGCCTTGCCGTCGTCTATGTGAATGACGGCAACTTCACCGTCCTTTTGATAATTAAGCACTGAAATATTCCTAAGAGAAGAGAGTTTTAATTTGTTTGCCGGGATCTTCGGCACGCATAAAGGCCTCACCGACCAAGAAGGCGTCGACACCCGCGCGGCGGAGACGTTTGACGTCGTCGGGCGCTCGAATCCCGCTTTCGGTCACAACCTTGACGGTTTCGGGTATCTGGTCTAACAGTTCAAGTGTGGTGTCGAGGTTGGTATCGAAAGATTCAAGATCGCGGTTGTTGATTCCGATCAAACTCGGTTCGAGCGCGATGGCTGCGTTCAATTCCGAAGCATTGTGAACCTCAATGAGAACGTCAAGCTCGATCGAGACCGCGATTTCGTAAAGCGCATGCATGGTTCTCGAATCAAGCGCAGCGGCAATCAGCAGAACGCAATCTGCCCCGATTACTCGAGCTTCAAAGATCTGATATTCGTCGACAACGAAATCTTTTCTGAGGACAGGCAGCGGCATGTTGTCTCGGGCTTGGATTAGGTCGCCGTCGTCGCCCTGAAAAAAATGCTGATCCGTCAATACCGACAGGCATGTTGCACCACCCTCGTAGTAACTTGTGGCGATCGCAGCCGGATCAAAGTTTTCACGGATCACCCCCTTGCTTGGCGAAGCTTTTTTGATTTCGGCGATGATTGCGGGTGATTGTTCCGCTAACGCTTTGACGAATCCGCGAGTCGGCACGCAGGCTTCTGCTAGTTCTCGAAGTAGGTTTTGGGTTCGGTATGCTTTTCGTTGCTCGACTTCGAGTCGTTTGTGCTCGAGGATCTTCGAAAGGATGTTGGCGGTCACACGGTCTCCATTAATCGTGAAACTCGAGTCAGTTCCGCAAGCTTTTCAGCTGCCAGTCCACTAGCGATGGAGTCCTCCGCCATTGCGACACCGTTTGCGAGTGTGTCGGCAATCCCTGCCACATAAATGGCGGCGCCAGCATTCAGCGCCACGATATCGGCTGCACCAGTAGCATCGTCGCCGCTGAGCGAGTGCCGCACGAGTTCAAGACTACTCGCGGGAGAATCAGCTTGTAGGTCCGCAACAGTTTGTGTCGCGATCCCAAAGTCCTCCGGTTCGATGGTGTATTGTTGAATCTCACCGTCTTTAAGTTCGACGATGTTTGATGTGCCGGCGATTGATAGTTCGTCAAGGCCGTTGGCATGTACCACCATCGCATGTGTCGACCCCAGCAACTTAGCGACCTCAGCCATGGGTTGTTGCCATTCCGGCGCAAACACGCCAATGAGTTGGCGTTCGGCCCCAGCCGGGTTGGTAAGTGGTCCAAGCAAATTGAAAATTGTCCGCACTCGCAGCTCTTGTCGTATGGGTCCTGCATATCGCATGGCCGAATGATGTGCTTGGGCGAAAAGAAAGCCCACGCCGATCTCTTTAATACATCGAGCGATTTGCTCGGGCGTTAGCGCAATGTTCACACCGGCAGCTTCGAGCAAATCGGCGCTGCCGCTCTGACTTGTCATACGGCGGTTACCGTGTTTGGCGACGTGACCTCCGGCCCCGGCGACGACGAAAGCGGCAGCGGTCGAGATATTAAATAGCTTGGAACTCCCCGAACCACCCGTGCCGCAGGTATCCACCAGGTTCGCCACGTCGACCGTAACCTTGGTCGATACTTGACGCATGGCCTCGGCGGCCCCTGCAATTTCCTCAGGACTTTCGCCCCGGACCCGTAAGGCCATCAAAATCCCGCCAATTTGAGCCGGCGATGCTTCGCCCGCCATGATCGTGTCAAAGATAGCCTTGGTATTTGCTTGGTTAAGCTTTTCCCCGTCGATGATGTGCGTGAGCGCTTCGCTAAGGTCCACCGGTACTTTCTCCGAGAAAATTGTTAAGGAGCTCGTGTCCGGCCTGGGTTTTGATCGATTCGGGGTGAAATTGAACGCCCTCCACGTCAAAGTCACGGTGCCGAAATGCCATTACTTCATCGAAGGTGCCATCATCCAATTCGGTCCATGCTGTAATTTCGAGACAGTCGGGAACGGAACTTTTGGCAACGACTAACGAGTGGTAGCGGGTCACCTGGATCCGATTAGGCAGGTTATGGAATACGCCCCGACCATTGTGATGAACGCGGGAGAGCTTACCGTGCATCACTTGACGTGCACGGACGACGTCGCCGCCGTAGACCTGCCCAATGCTCTGATGCCCAAGACAAATCCCGAGGATGGGAATCGACTGTCCAAACTCCCGGATGACGTCCATCGAGATACCCGCTTCATTAGGCGTGCATGGCCCCGGGCTGATCACGATCTTCTCGGGTTTCAACTGGCTAATTTCGTCTAAGCTGATCTCGTCATTTCGGTGAACCTCGACGCTTGCGCCCAACTCACCCAGATACTGGACGATGTTATAGGTGAAAGAATCGTAATTATCGATCATTAGAATCATGGCGGGCTCCTTCCATCGACTCGAGCAGAGCTGCAAGGAAGTAAACTCGATACGTGCGGCGTCAGCATAAGGTGCATTTTAGTCGGAACAAGGTAACTTTGAGCTATTGTCGATAGAAAGGTTTTTTGACGAGTTGGGCGATCCCAACCGAAACTTGTTTATTCGATAAGTGCTTCATAGGCGGCCAACGTTTGGTCTCGACTACGCGCCAACGTCAGATTTTTCTCAGCGTAATCAAACAGCGGAGCGAACGATTGTTCGAGTCTGTTCACGTTCGAAAGCGCGGTCGTCAATAACAGGTGAATGGCTTCGACGTTTTCGATAGCGCAGATGTATTGTTTGGGTAGCACTTCGTTCGGAATAGGGACATCGGTTGAAATGACCGGCGTCTTTTCTAACAAGGCCTCCGCGAAAACGTACGAAAATCCCTCGTTTCGCGACGGGATGACCACGAGATCGGCAGCACCGATGTAATCTAGGGCGGAATCCTTATGGCCTATGAGAAACACGTTCTCAGCAAGACCTCGAGCGGCTACAAGGGCTTCAAGACTTTCGCGTTCAGGCCCATCACCGACTACAAACAAATAACCGAACTTTGATTCCCAAGCGGCAATCAGCAGGTCGAAACCCTTTGCTGGTACCAATCGACCAACCGCGGCCACAACTGGATTCTGACTTTCCGCAACCTGTTCGTACTCGGGCGGCGTCACAGCTACCCGTTCAGCGTCCCAATTGACTCCGTTGTAGATCGATATTTTGTTGGGGCAGGACAACGTATCCCTGACCGTCTTGCTAACTCCAATGGCCAAATCGTAAGCCGATAAGAAGGGTATATGTTTTTTTATGTTGTGCACGGTTGCAACGGTCTTTGCGGAAAGAAACGGTTTACAGAGCGCGATAATCGATCCTGCCTTACTTGCATGCGCATGGATGATATGGGGGTTCGATTGGCGTATCACTGTGGCGACCTTGATTAGATTTCCGGGATGCAGTCTTGGTTTCGATAAGTCGATGCTGATGTGTTTCACGTCCGCATGTAATCGGGGGGCGTACTTTGCGTGTGCGATTGTTGTCACGTTGCAACGCGTCGTTAATGCGTTACTCATTTCAATGAAATGATTCTCGAGCCCGCCTTCTTCGTCGCCCGCCATGATCTGAATAACGTTGAGTAGTGCCACGACCCTACACTCTTAGCATCTCGCCAGCGATATCAGCGCGTTCGCATCGGTTTGCTAGCCGTCTGGTGTCGAAGATTGAAGACGCTGTTCTGCCAATTCGGCGAAAAAAGTCGCTCCGTATACCGACGCTTCATCATTAAAGTCGTAACTGGGGTGATGGACGGGATGTCGCGCGGCGCCATCGCCATTACCGATAAGAAGATAACAGCCGGGCACCTGTTCGAGCATGAATGAGAAGTCTTCAGACCCAGTTCCTGGCGGAAGATTAACGTGAACGTTGTCTTCTCCTACGAGTCCTGCACAGACGCTGGCCGCGAATGCTGATTGCGTCTCGTCATTTACGACCGGATGAAAAATATCGCGAAAATCGAAGCTGACTGTTGCGCCATAGCCCTTCGCTGTTGATTCAGCAAGAACGCACATCCGTTCTTGAATATGTGTCATCACAGAATTGGAGAATGTACGGACCGTACCCGAAAGGTGTGCGCTCGCCGGAATGACGTTGTAGGCATCGCCCGCATGAAATTGCGTGATCGAGACGACTGCGGCATCACGCGGCTTAACGTTCCTCGAAACTATGGATTGGAGTGCCGTGACCACCTGGGCTCCGACGACGACCGGATCCACACTGTTTTCCGGATGAGCGCCGTGCGCGCCGACGCCGTCGATCTGAATATCAAAAAATGCGCCGGCTGCTGCGACCACTCCTGCCGTCGCAGAAAACTGTCCAACGGGTAGTCCGGGGGCATTGTGCATCGCAAAAACGCTGTCACAAGGGAACTGTTCGAATAGTCCATCTTCGATCATGGCACGAGCACCACCGATACCCTCTTCGGCTGGTTGAAAGATGAAGTTGACTTGACCGCGAAAGTTCTTGGTTTCTGAAAGGTAGCGCGCGGCGCCCAATAACATCGTGGTATGACCGTCGTGACCGCAGGCGTGCATCTTTCCGTTGTGGGTGGAACGATGTTCAAAATCGTTGGACTCATGCATCGGAAGGGCGTCCATGTCCGCGCGCAGACCGATGGTTTCGGGCTCGTTCCCAACCCGTAAAACGCCAACCACTCCCGTTTTCCCGATTCCGCGGTACACGTCGATGCCGAATGACTCGAGGCTTGTCGCAACAAAATCCGCGGTCCTTTGCTCCTCAAATCCGAGTTCGGGATGTGCGTGGATGTCCCGTCGCCAAGATTTCATGTCGTCTGCGTAGGTTGCGATGGTGTCTTTAATGCTCACATGGGCTCTCTTGTCTAAATGTTTTCGGCGACCCAACTGATCGACCAGTTATGTCCGAGACGCCGTCCCCGGTAGGTTTCGGGTAGCCGCGTTACGACGCTTCCTGGAATATCTACGATTTGCGGATCAGCCGGCCAATTTTTAAAGGCATTGTCGAGGGCTTGAATCGTCCGCCACTGTGTCACCTCAACATAGGGAGGTAGTACGCGTGGGAGATTGTTGTTGCAACCGTTTCCGGTACCGGCAAGGGGAGCGGCGACAGCGTGTACTTGGGTTGATATTTCTTGTGTCCAATGCTCGATAAAACCGATCGCCATTAATCCCCCGTAACTGTGACCGATTATCTTGACGCTCTCGATGTGGGGATGGCTGGCCAGCACGATTCCGAGCGAGCGTGCCATATCGGCGCTCGCATTGTTCGAGCATTGAAAAGTGTTCCAACGGTGGAAGAACGCTAGCGTGTTTTCATCGTCCAGCGTTTGTAAGGGGTAAACCCACTCGTAACCTTTGCTTCCAAATCCGTGAACGCCAACAAGTAATTTCGTCGCTCGCCCAGTGTTGCGTTCCAAAGGATGTAGACCGGGATCGAGATTCATAAGGCGGAGTCCCGAAGCCTTCACACCTTGACCGGCATCAAGTTCGGCTAGCCACGGGTAGTCGTCTGCAGCAAAGGTAACGCCGGCGAGACAGACGACAACAGCCAGCCAACTGCGAATGAGGATGACATTAACGTTGATGTTGCAATTAAAGGAGATCAATCGGGGAGTCCTAGAACCCGCTTCGCTATAATGTTGAGCTGCACTTCGTTACTACCACCCGCGATTGAGCGGGCTTTTCCGCCAAGCCACGACCGGGTTATTTCCTGTGCCCCAGAGTCATCCGACTCCCAACCGATCGCACCGGTACCCAACATGGCCAATTGCATCTCTGACCGTTCCTTCGCGAGATTCGCGCCATACAACTTGAAAATTGAGGTTGCTGGTCCTGGCGTACTCCCCGCAGACTCTTCGACCGTTCGACGTTGAGTCAATCGGAATGCTTGTGCGTTGATGTAATGCCTAGCGATTTCGGTCCTTACCGATGAATCAGCTATTTTTCCACCGATTTCTCCAAGACATGCCTTGGCGAGCTCATCGAGCTCAATCCCGACTTCACGGTTCGTGCCCGAGGTAAGGGCCAGCATGCCTGACCGTTCGTGTTGTAGTAATCGTTTAGCGACGGTCCAGCCTTTGTTGAGGTCCCCGACCAAATTGGTTTTTTGAGCAATAGCGTCGTCGAAAAAAGTTTCACAAAAGGGCGACGCGCCTGAGATAAGTCGAATCGGCCGCACCGATACACCTGGTTGGTCCATGCTGAAAAGTACAAAGCTAATGCCATCGTGCTTTGGAGCGTCCGGGTCGGTTCGAACTAAACAAAATATCCAATCTGCAAATTGAGCTCCGGATGTCCAAATTTTTTGACCGTTGATGACGAAATGATCGCCATTGTCCTCGGCACGAGTCCGTAGGGAAGCAAGGTCCGAACCCGAACTAGGTTCGGAATACCCTTGGCACCACCAGACTTCCCCTCGAGCGATGCGAGGTAGGTGGGCTAACTTCTGCTCTTCCGTACCAAATTCTAGAAGTGTGGGTCCGATCATCGAGGTGCCCATACCGGCGACCGGCGTCCGCGCGCCCAGCCGGCGCATCTCTTCGAGAAAAACGATGTATTGTTCTTTGGAGAATCCTGCTCCACCGTACTCGGTAGGCCAGGTGGGTACCGTCAATCCCTCGCCCGCGGCACGTTCCATCCACGCGTGCTGATCGTCCGTCATGCGGACTTTTGTGCCGCCCCCAGGAACTGCGCCGGGGCCGAGACAACTTTCGGGACAGTTTCCCTCGATCCAGCCACTGATTTCCTGTCGAAATGCCATGCTCTTCCCCTCGCCTCACCGACAGATTAGCGCAGGTTTTCGGCGAAACCCAGCGCCAGCCCGTCGTCGCTATTCGTTGTCTTGGAAACCGCTTTCGACCAACCGCACGGCTTGAAAGATAGCGCGACCCTTGTTCATGCTTTCTTTCCATTCAAGCCTCGGCACCGAATCGGCAACAATTCCGCCACCAGCTTCGATATAGAGTACGTCGTCTTTAATGACAGCGGTTCGAATGGCAATGGCTGTATCCATATTGCCGTTCCACGCAAGGTAGCCAACCGCTCCTCCATAGATACCGCGCTTGACCGGCTCCAATTCATCGATGATTTCCATGGCCCGTATTTTGGGTGCGCCAGAGAGAGTGCCGACTGGAAGGGTCGCTCGAAGTACGTCCATCGCCGTTTTGCCGGATGCCAACTTAGCTTCTACTTGTGAGGAGATGTGCATTACGTGCGAATAACGCTCGACGGCAAACTGTTCCGTGACTTTGACGGTTCCAATTTCGGCTACGCGGCCGACATCGTTGCGTCCAAGATCAATCAACATCAGGTGTTCGGCGATTTCCTTTGGGTCTGAGAGCAATTCTCGTTCGAGTGCTAGGTCTTCTTCGTCCGAGTGACCGCGGCGACGTGTCCCAGCCAACGGCCGATTGACGATGTTGCCGTTGTCGACTCTGGCTAGAATTTCAGGAGACGAGCTAACAATATGGAAGTCGTCCAAATCCATGTAGTACATATAAGGGGAGGGATTTAGGCTGCGTAAAGCGCGGTATAGTTTTAACGGCGCCGACTTGAACGGTACCGACATACGTTGTGCAAGGACGACCTGCATGACGTCTCCAGCCCGTGTGTATTCGCGGATACGCTCCACCGCTTGCATGAAATTATCCTCACCGAAATCCGATGTGAAGTCCTCTTCTTCGGTGGGTGAATCAACGTCCACTCGGGGTATCGGCGGTGTGGGGGTATCCAGCTTGCGTGCCAGGGCGCGGAGACCTTCGATCGTTTGGTCATAAGCATGTGGCACGGTTGGATCGGCCAAGCTGATTAACTGAAGTCGACTCGAAACGTTGTCGTATACGGCAAGGTCATTGGAGACCATCAGGAGAATATCGGGAGTGCCAACTGGGTCCGGCGGGACAGACGACTGCAGTCGGCGCTCGACGTATCGGACGGTGTCGTAGCCAAAGTAGCCGACCAAGCCTCCGTAAAATCGTGGTAGGCCTTCAACTATCGGGACTCGGAACCCGGTTTGGTACGTTTCTATGAACGAGAGCGGGTCCTCGGTGTCGACGCACTCGACTATTTCGCCATCCGTTTTAACTGTGAGTTGGTTCCCGGAGACGTGGAGGACGGTGCGTGATGGCAATCCTATGATCGAATAACGGCCCCATTTCTCACCCCCTTGAGCGGCGGATTCAAGCAAGTAGCTGAACGGGCCGTTGGCGAGTTTCAGGTAAACGGAAAGGGGCGTTTCTAGGTCGGCAATGACGTCGTGCACCACGGGAATGCTGTTGTAGCCGTCATCGGCGTATGCTGCGAATTCCTGGGCGTTCACGAGAAACGTTCCTCACGTAAAAGATCCATTAATGAACCGATGATCGCGTCCGCACCGAGATCCTCAAGTTTCGCCCCGTGGTTATATCCATCCTTGACACAGACAACGTCGCAACCGGCTGCACGGGCACACCCTATGTCCGTTTCGGAATCACCGACAAAAAGCGTCTCCGATGGAACCGTATCAAGTTCGTTACACGCGTAAAGAGCGGGCTCGGGACCTGGTTTGCGAACCTGCATGGAATCGCCGCCAACGACGACATCGAAATATTGCTCTAGATCCAAGTGGTCAAGCAATAATCGCGTTAGATGAATGGCTTTATTGGTGACTACGCCAAGTTTGAATCCGCCGTTTTGAAGCGTTTGGAGCGTCTCCACCGTGTTGGGATAAGGAACGCTTTTATCAGCGATATGACTCGCGTAACGATCCAAAAACAACCGATGCATGCATGTGAGAAGTTCGTCTGTTGTATTGTCCTTACTGACGTATTTCACTGCGTGTTCGATCATGGCCCTCGCTCCATGTCCAACCCATTGTCGAGTGTCGGCTTCGTCGACCTTTGGGTGGCCAGTTTTCTGAAGCGCGTAATTGAGGGCGGCACTCAGATCGGGCGCGGTATCCACCAAAGTTCCATCCAGATCAAAAAGATAAGCCTGATACACGGAGCGTAGCCTTTTAGGCGTTAAGAGCCCTGCGCATAGCAGAAATGGTATTAGCGTAATTCGTACTACCGAATATGGCGGAGCCGGCGACAAACATATCCGCGCCCGCGTCTTTGGCGGCCCGAATATTGTCGACTTTGATCCCACCGTCGATTTCAAGCCGCACGTCGCGACCGGAGTCGTCCACAAGGGAGCGAACGGCGCCGACTTTGTCTAGGCTAGCCGGGATGAAAGCTTGACCTCCGAAGCCGGGGTTCACCGACATGACCAGAACAAGATCAATCTCATCCAATAAGGCGTCCAAAACGTTGACGGAGGTTCCGGGGTTTAAGACGAGCCCCGCTTTGGCTCCAGCAGCCCGAATAAGACCCAGGGAGGCGTGGAGATGTTCGGTTGTTTCGGGATGAATAGATATGTAAGTTGCGCCCGCTTCAGCAAAGTCACTAATCAGTCGATCGACCGGTTTCACCATGAGATGGACATCGATTGGACTATCTATTCCATAGTCACGAAGCGCTCTGAGGACCATCGGTCCGATTGTTAGATTGGGCACGTAATGATTGTCCATCACATCGAAATGAATAACGTCTGCACCGGCATCAAGAACAGCATCCACCTCTTCCCCTAGGCGGGCAAAGTTTGCCGAAAGTATTGAAGGCGCGATGAGGTTGTCCATAGAGTCGATTCTACAGCACCGGTCCATGATCAGGTTGGTTCGAGTTTGCTCCTGGTCTTAAAGATACCGACGTCGCACTGCCTTCAGTTGATCTGGGGAGCCAATATCGAACCAAGCGCCGGTATAAATTTCTCCTGTAATTTCGTCATTGCTCAGACGTTTGAAATAGACGTCTTTGGTGATCGAGAAGATGCCGTCAGGTGCGTGTCGCAGTATGTTTTCAGTCAGGACGCCAATGCCACAAAAAACCAGATCGTTCTTGTCACCGCGTCGCACCAAGTTGCCTTCAAGATAAAAGTCACCCGATTCGAGGTGGCTAGGCTTTGGTGTCAGAACGAGATGCGTAGTGTCTGGCGTTTGTTGTACCAATCGTTTAAAGGGGTAATTGGTCCAGATGTCTCCGTTGAGGACTAAGAAAGGCCCCGGCAATAAGTAGGGAAGCGCGTTCACAATCGCGCCGCCGGTGTCCAAGAGCTCTTCTTCGTGACAGTAGGTAATGTGGACGCCGAGATCGGTCCCACGACCTAATCTGTTTTCGATCTGCTCTCCAAGATGATGGAGATTAATGACGATTTCGCTGACTCCCGCATGTCGTAACCAGCGTATTTGATGCACGATCAGTGGCTCGCTTGCGATTGGAATCATGGGTTTGGGCATCGTTTCTGTCAGGGGTCGCAATCGTTTGCCCTCTCCTGCGGCTAAGATCATTGCTTTCATCGAAGTCGAGCAACAGCGTCGCGGATAGGGTGGAGTGTCGTGGTTTCTAACCATTTTGCACACGCCACAAGCTCCCGGTGTTTCGTCATGAGTTCGCATACTCGACGCATGACGGGGACGATGTTTTCGAGGTGACTCGCTCGATCTTGCTTTAGCTTGAGACGGGCGAAGATACCGACTGCTTTTAGTTGCCGTTGTACCGCCGTGATTTCAAGCGCCCGTGTAAAGTCCTCCTCATCATCGGTCGTGGAATGTCCCGCCTCGCGCGCCAACTGAAGGTACCGCGCTATCGACGTCGCAATGGTCGCGTCAGAAAACTGGTAGTAACAGTCATAGAGAATGGAGGCGAGGTCGTAGGAAATTGGACCTACGAGCGCGTCTTGAAAGTCGACAGCACCGATCGTACCGTTTGACTTAAGCAATAGATTTCGGCAATGAAAGTCGCGATGAATCGTGACTTTAGGTTGGGTGTCGCACGTACGCACGAGGAAATCGATAACGTCATCAAAGGGGACGGTAGACACACCGATAAGGTCTTGGAGTACCCACTTTCGAAAAATCCCTAGCTCTGCAGTAAACCTTTCTGTGGTGTAAGCCGGGATAATCGGATCTGATATACCTTGAATACGGACCAACATAGCAAGTGCGAGACCGAGAACTTTGTCGTCTTGACCAAGCCCATACGTCCGTTCGAGGAGATTGTCACCAAAGTCTTCAACCAAAAGGAATCCTTGCTCCAGATCGCTCGCTAGGACTTCCGGAACAGACACCTCGGCATGGCGAAAACAATTTGATAGTGCAACAAAATGTGCGTTGTCTTCGGTGTCGGGCGGGGCATCCATAACCACCACGGAGCGCTCGCCAAGGGTCGTGCGGTAAAACCTACGGGCACTCGCTTCAACCGGTAAAGGCACCAACCCGTTCCGGTTGCCAGTGACGTCGCTGACCCATTGAGCGAGGGCTTTAACGCGGACGTTCTTCACTACGGGCTGATATCACGGAAGTTCACACGTCCTGTTCGGGCGAGCCCAAATTGACTATAGTCGCCGCGCGTTGGAATGCAAAGCGAAGTACACCGGTTACAAAGGTAAATTCGCAATACCACGTGAATGTGCTAGAGACTGAACCGAAGCTTCGCTGCAGCTAGAGGCCACATCAATTTGCTTCGGAAGACACGCTCCCTCGCTACCCTTTGGTTTATGGGCCTTTCCATCGGGATCATGGCGGATGGTCTGGCCTCTACATTTTGGGTCCATCGTGATGATCTTCTTCAGGTAGGGGCGGATATACCTGCGTATTGTGACGGAGCGTATCGCGAACCCAAACTATTCCTGGAGGAAGACGGTCGATCGATTGGTGGCCAGATACGAGCCCATGCTGACAGCGTCGTATACCGAGATCAAGGCGACAGCCTGCTGACTGGTAACGTTCGCCTGGTCGAAGATGGGCGCCGTATTCACACCGAATTGGCAATTTTGGATCGCGATGCCAATCGCGTTTCGATTCCCAATGGCGCGACTTTCTTTGAACCCGGAATCGTGATCGAGGCGGCCCGAGGGGAAATGACCTTAAGTGACGATCGGGCCGTCATGGAAGCGACAGAATTTGTACTCTTCGAACCTGAAATTCGAGGCCAAGCTGATCGAATCGAGCGAATTGGCAGTAAACTTGTGCTTGAGGGCACATCGTTGACACGATGTCAGCCGGGTCGCGGAGCCTGGGCATTTCGAGCCAAAACCCTTGAGATGGACGAAAACGCCGTTTTTGCGGTAGCCCATAAAGCGAAAATTGACATATTTGGTGTTCCCGTCGTCGCTGTGCCGCGGTTTCGGTTTCCCGCGCGAGACGCTCGTGTTTCGGGTTTTTTATTCCCTGCTGTTGGATATGGGTCGGACGATGGTGTTGACATCGGTTTACCCTACTATCTAAATCTCGCGCCCAATTACGATGCCACGTTGACGCCGCGACTAGTGACTGAAAGAGGCGTCGAGGCCGCTATGGAATTCCGTCACAAGAGTCGTTGGACGGAATCGGGCATCAACGCATCGATCTTACCCAGCGATGATCAATATAACGGTAACTGGACCCGCGAAGATTTTCTTAGGAATGGCGTTGCCGGGACATTTGATCCCGCCGACCGTTGGATGCTTGGCATCAAGCACCATGGACGCGTAGGACGGTTTCGAACCCATGTTGACTATTCTGCAGTCAGCGATCTGGATTACTACAGCGATCTCGGTAACGATATCGAGAGCACCAGTCGTTACGCGCTCGAACGCCGCGCCGAACTCGGTTATCTAGGAAGTGATCTAACCGCACGATTACGATTACAGCGCTTCCAGTTGCTCGAGACCCGGCCACGTCCCTATCAACGAATACCGGAATTTGAAGCCTCATACTCTAGACATGTAGGACGAGTATCTCTTTCGGTGGATGCTGCATGGGCTCGTTTCGATTTGGATCGTGCGGCAGACGGGTTGACGGATGGAATTAGAGGTGACCGAATTCATCTCGAACCAGAAATTCGGTTCCCGATGTCGCGTTCTTGGGGGTTCCTAAACCTTACCGGACGTATGCGACATACGCAGTATGATTTGCGTGGTGTGCCGGTAGACGGTGAAAGTCGGAAAAACCGCACGCTCGGGATGGCCTCAGCGGACGTCGGATTAATGTTCGACCGCCAAACGCGATTTCGGGGAACTAACGTGGCGCAGACAATCGAGCCACGTCTCTTTTATTTATATCAAGAATATGAGAATCAGGACGATCTCCCGCGGTTTGACAGCGGACCGGTCGCATTTCGTTATACGCAGCTTTTTCGTACCAACCGTTATGCCGGTGTTGATCGAATAGCGGACGCGAATCAGCTCGCGATGGGAATTACTTCGCGTGTGATAGGCAACCGTGATGGTCGCGAGTATGCACGTTTAAACGTTGGTTCCATCGTCCACTTTTCGGATCGACGAACAATGTTGTTCGGGGAACCGACGACGTATGAGTTAGCGAAAACGTCAGAGATTGTTGGATCGTCTCGCATACAGATTAGTCGGAGGGCAAGCACGAGGGCGCACGTTGTCTGGGACCCAAACGAGAACGCGGTGGGTGAGGCGGGGTTTTCTTTTGATTTTCGCCGTAATAGCCGGCAGCTCTATCACCTAAGCTATCGGCGTTTTGTGCCCCAAGATATAGAACAGACAGATCTAGGCGTATATTGGAGATTGAGTCGCCATTGGTACGTGTTTGGGCGTTGGAATCGGGACTGGCGATACGGGCGCAGCGTCGATTCGTTCGCGGGACTGGAGTACACCGATTGCTGCATACAAATACGTGCGATGTGGCGCAACTACGTTGTTGTACGCGACAATCGAGGGCTGGGTGACGCTCAGCGCGAACAAGGCGTGCTCGTACAGATGGTGTTTAAGGGACTGGCCGGATTCGGGGGTCGCGTGGAGTCGCTGCTTTCGAATGGCATTCGTGGTTATGGGAAGGAAAACGGTGAAGAAGATGGGATGCTATTTTAGATCGGCAGTTGCAAAACTGGTTTCTGGTCTGTTGATCTTGGCCGTCGTGAGCGTTCACGCGGTCATCGAGGAAGTAGACGCCATCGCGGCGATCGTCGACGACGATGTGGTACTTGTATCTGAATTGCTCAGTCGATACGAGCTTTTCGTCCAGCGTGCGGAACAGTCGGGTGCTACAGAAGTCCCTCCGCGAGAAACGGTACTCAATCAGTTGATGGAGCGGCTGATCACCGAGAGTTTGCAAATTCAAGAGGCGGAACGTCGTGGAATCATTATCGACGACGAAACGCTGACGGACGCCGTGACCTCATTTGCAGGGCAGAACGGGATGGACTTGGACGGCTTTCAGCAGTCGTTAGCAGATGAAGGAGTTTCTTATCGCAGCTTCCGCGAGGATATTCGCAGGGAAATGCTCCTCGGACGTGTTCAGCGCGACATGGTGAATCGACAGATCTATATCACGGAGCAGGACGTTGCGGATCTACGAGGATCTCCATTTTTTAGAGAATGGGTTTCGGATCAGTACCGCATCGGCCATATTCTATTGCGAATTGAAGATCCGCTATCCGATATGGCGGTCAGCGCTGCGAAAGATATGGCCGTCGATATATTAGGCAAACTCAGAGCGGGGGAAGAATTTAGCAGACTCGCGATCGCCCATTCCGCGGGTTCAACAGCACTGGAAGGAGGGGATCTTGGGTGGCGTCGAGCGGCAGAGCTACCTTCGTTATTCAGTGAAACGGTGATTGAGCTTGAAATTGGCGAGACGCCGGACCCAATCACCAACTCGCTCGGAATCCATATTATCCAGTTGCTTGATAAGCGCGGTGCATCCATGCAAAAGGAACTACGCACTCAGGTTCGCCATATTCTTGTTCAACCATCGGAGATCAAGTCTGAGGCGTTGGCGCGAGTTGAAATTGATCGCGTCCGAGAACGGGCACTTGCCGGTGAAGATTTTGCCGACTTAGCGCGCGAGGTATCGGATGATGCTGGTACGGCGCTCGCTGGCGGAGACCTTGGGTGGAGAGATAGCGCGGACTTTGTCGACGAGTTTCGAGCCGTTATGGATGCGATCCCCGAAAACGAGGTTTCGGACGTATTTCGTAGCCAGTTCGGCTGGCACATCCTCGAAGTGCTTGGGCGCCGGGAAGAAGATATGAGTGAAGAATCGCTGGACGATATGGCACTTCAAATTCTGCACAACCGTCGTTACGACGAAAAGCTGGAAGAATGGTTGAAACAGATTCGAGACGAGGCGTACGTCCAAATACGCTTGAACGATAATTGAAGACGAACTAATCACGTAGCCTATGCCGGTACGGAAGAGATTTGGGCAGCATTTTCTCGTCGACGAAAGCGCTATAGATCGTATTCATTCAGTGCTGGCGATCCAGCGACACGACCGAGTTCTAGAAGTAGGCCCCGGTCTCGGGGCGTTAACGACGGGTCTTCTTGAGTCCGCGGATAAAGTTGTAGCAATTGAAATCGACCGTGAGTTGGTTGCGGTTCTTAAGGATCGTTACGAAGCGCTTGAGGTCATAGAGGGCGACGTATTGGAATTAGAAATCGATCAGTTCTCTGGTATGCGAGTCGTGGGCAATCTGCCCTACAACATAATCTCGCCGTTGCTAACTCGATTATTTGCGCACGCGTGTTTAATTCGAGATATGAATTTCATGATGCAACGGGAGGTGGCACTGCGGTTGACCTCTGATCCTGGAAGCAAAGCGTGGGGACGGCTTTCTGTCACTGCTCAGTACCATTGCGATATTACGTATTTGTTCGACGTGACTTCCGAAGCGTTTCGACCGCAGCCAGCAGTCCAATCAGCGTTCGTGCGACTTGAACCTCGGCAAAGGTCAGTAAATCCAGTCGATATGGAAGGATTTAACTCGGTCGTAAGGCAGGCTTTTGGACAACGCCGTAAGCGTGTTGATAATGCTCTAAAGAACCTCAAGATCCCCTGGCAAAAGGTCGGCATCGATCCCTCGCTACGCGCAGAACAAATTGATGTTGATGGCTTTGTCAGAATCGCGAATAGTTGCGTCGGCAACGCGGCTACAATCACGGGAGAAGGTCTTGAGTGACATCGTTGTAGCGGTAGAGACGCGGTTTATTCAGGCAGAGTCTGACCCATCAGCAAATCGCTATCTTTTCGCCTACACGATCACTATAACGAACCATAGCTCTAGCCCGTCGCAATTGCTCAACCGCTATTGGTTGATTACGAACGGCGACGGAAAAAAAGAAGAAGTCCACGGGCCGGGTGTCGTTGGCGAACAACCTAAGCTGAACCCGGGGGAGGCGTTTCGCTATACCAGCGGAGCGGTGCTTGAAACCGCTGTGGGGACAATGGAAGGCCATTACGAATTCCAGGGTGACGACGGCGATCTGTTTCAAGTCGCTATCCCACCGTTCAGCTTGGCGGTTCCAAACGTAGTTCATTAGGGTTTTGGCAACTTACGCTATCGGGGATGTGCAGGGTTGCTACGAAACTCTCCGGTACTTGCTGGAGAAGATTAACTTTGACCGCGATCTCGATCGATTGTGGTTCGTTGGGGATCTCGTGAACCGGGGGCCGCAGTCACTTGCAACGCTTCGATTTGTACACGATCTTGGTGGATGCGCTATCACGGTGCTTGGTAACCACGACCTGCATCTCTTAGCAATTTTCTACGGTGGTCATGGGACCAGAAACGGCGATACTTTGGATGATGTTTTGCAGGCACCCGATTGTGAAAAACTCGCAGGTTGGCTGCGAACCTTGCCGTTAATGCATGAGGACCAAAAACAAGTGATGGTGCACGCGGGGATCCCACATATTTGGGATTTGGGGTTCGCCCGGTTAGCGGCTCGAGAAGTTGAGACGGTGATAGGTAGCTCGGCCTGCATAGAATATTTTGAGAACATGTATGGCAATTCCCCGGACGTCTGGAAAGACTCCCTGTTCGGAATGGATCGGCACCGCGTGATCACCAATTATTTCACCCGGATGCGGCTGATTTCTGGGGATGGGACGCTCGAATATTCGCATAAGGGACCGTTGGTTAGTGTCCCAGAAGGCTACGAACCGTGGTTTAGATTCCAGCGACTTGTTAATAAACCCATCATTTTCGGACATTGGGCAGCACTTGAAGGGGAGACGGGTGTGGATCACGTTTCGGCGATCGACACGGGTTGTGTTTGGGGTCGCAATTTAACGGCTCTACGTCTTGACGACGGGCGGCGGTTTCAGTGGCCCGAGGCGAGCTGATCTCGACATTTATGTTGATGAACATCGGGTCTGCTGCGGTGGACCCGATGTCGTGAGCCGTGCTATTCGTAACCTGGATTTGCGAGCAATCTGGTAGCTTATCTGATGCAAACGTATCTAGTCGGTGGTGCTGTTCGCGACCAGCTTTTAGGGCGACATGTTAGAGAGCGAGACTGGGTGGTGGTCGGTGCAACCGAGCGTGATATGCGCGGCCGGGGATTTCGGCAAGTCGGAAGCGATTTCCCTGTGTATTTGCACCCGGAAACCGGCGAGGAATACGCCCTAGCTCGAACAGAACGAAAGCAAGGCCGGGGCCATAAGGGGTTCGATTGGCAGGTTGGGTCAGAAGTAACGCTCGAAGACGATCTCCGACGTCGGGACCTCACCATCAATGCGATGGCTCGAAATTCAGATAATGGTTTGATAGATCCGTATGGCGGTTGCAACGACTTGGCGAGCAAAATACTGCGACACGTCTCCGACGCATTTAGTGAAGATCCGTTGCGGGTATTCAGGGTTGCCCGGTTTGCGGCGACATTCCCTGACTTTACGGTGGAAAAGGAAACTGCGGAGCTTATGCGAACGATGGTCAAGGAACTCGCAGATCTACCCGCGGAACGGATATGGATGGAGTGGACGAAAGCCGCGGACCAAACTGCGCCGTGGCGTTTTTTTGCAACACTTCATGAGGTGGGTGCGCGTCAACCGTGGTTCGACGATATCGATCTAGAAGCGCTAACGGAGTTGTTTAGACGCCAAGATCTAAGGGGATCGATCTCGCTGGCGACGGTCGGTTGGAATCATACTGAGACAGTTACGTCGCGCTTCGTTGATGGACTGAAGGTACCTCGTCGGGTCAGTCGCGCGGCGACCGCGCTGGCACGCCGGGGCCGACCCCTCGCTGATCCCTCTAAACTTAGATCGGAGGAACTTCTGGAGCATTTACAGGGCATTGGAGCATTCCGTAATGGAGACGGTGCTGACGATATATTCAGTCTCATGGAGTCGTGCGAAAAAATCGATCTGTCGGAATTACGCTATTTCGCCAAAGAACTCGCAGGACTGAAGGTCACTGGCGTGGAAGGGCGTGCGTATGGAAAAGCGTTGCGAACAGCTCGCTTGGAGATGATTGAAAAGATGCCCCCTGAACGATTTACTAGTCTTGTTTCGCGATCTGCTGCAACGTAGTCGAATCTTTCGGTTTTAAATACCTATCAAGATCCTTGCTGATTGTCGGGAACCGTGACTTCGGGCAATTCTTCCATCGACCATCTCGGATGTGCCCGAATGACGAGCGGTTCCGAAAACCCTGCTCGTAAACGCTCGTGTCCTGCGAAAGCGATCATCGCTCCGTTATCGGTACAAAGGCTCGCAGGGGCGTAGAAGACGTGTTCTACGGATTGGCCGAGGCGTTCGCGTAGTCGCTGATTTGCAGCCACGCCTCCGGCGATCACCAGGTCGGACAAAGCAGCCTGTTCCAAAGCGCGTACGCATTTAATTGTCAACGTCTCTACTACCGCTTCCTCAAAAGCGTTCGCAATATCGGCTCGGTCACTTTCGCTGAGATTATCGATGTTACGTATAGTCGTCATTGCTGCGGTTTTAAGGCCGCTGAAACTGAAATTCAGACCCGGTCGATCCGTCATGGGCTTGGGGAAAGTGAAACGACCGGGCCGGCCAGATTCGGCGAGAGCTGCCAACGCCGGTCCGCCGGGATAGCCGAGACCGAGCAGCTTGGCCGTCTTATCAAATGCCTCGCCGGCGGCGTCATCAAGGGATTCGCCCATCAAGGTATAGCGTCCAATGGCGTCAACTCGGACAAGTTGGGTATGACCGCCGGAAACCAATAGAGCAACAAATGGCAACGAGGGTTTTGATTCGGAAAGTAGAGGAGCGAGTAAGTGACCTTCCATATGGTGGACACCGATAGCCGGCAGACCGCGAGCCCAGGCAAAGCTTCGACCGATTGTAGCGCCGACCATAAGTGCGCCTATTAAACCGGGTCCGGACGTATAAGCGACTGCGTCGAGATCGCCCGTCTCAAGGTTACCCAAAGAGAGAACTTCGCGAATGAGAGGAAGGGTCTTACGAATATGATCTCGTGAGGCGAGCTCTGGAACGACCCCACCAAAGCGCGCATGCATTTCGGCCTGGCTATAAATCGCATCGGCGATCAATCCATCGTCCGAATCGAAAACGGCAATGCCGGTTTCATCGCACGATGTTTCGATTCCAAGAACGCGCATGTCGCTCCTCCGTCGGATTTACATTTTGCCACCTTTACGGGTACACTCGCGGCCCCATTTTTGAGCTGACGCATGCCGACCGTAAAAGTTCGAGAAAACGAGCCCTTCGATGTCGCCCTGAGACGATTCAAGCGCTCGTGCGAGAAAGCCGGCATCCTTTCCGAGGTGCGCCGTCGCGAATTTTACGAGAAGCCGACTGCTGTTCGAAAGCGCAAAGCTGCCGCAGCGGTCAAACGCCACCTGAAGAAATTGCAGCGCGAATCAAAGCGGTTCGAAAAGTCGTTCTAAGCCGAAGTCTCTTCCAGCCCCACCATGGGTAGCCAGCTAAAGCAGCGTATCGAAGACGCGACCAAGAGTGCGATGCGTGCACGTGAACGTCAGCAGCTCGGCGCATTACGTCTAATCAATGCTGCTTTAAAGCAGTTTGAGGTGGATGAGAGGAAGACCCTAAGCGATACGGTTGTACTCTCCATTCTCAATAGGATGCTGAAACAGCGACGCGATTCGTTGGGACAATACGAGGCAGCGGGGCGTGAAGATTTGGCGGGACAGGAACGCTTTGAGATCGATCTCATCGAATCATTTATGCCGGCCCAAATGTCGGAAGCCGATATAGTTATCGCGGTAAAAAAAGCCGTTGAGGTGACCGGTGCGGAAACAATGAGCGACATGGGCAAAATTATGGCGCATCTTAAAGACGCGCTAACGGGTAAAGCAGATATGGGGGCGGTAAGCCAACAGGTAAAAGCGCAACTGAACCGAGCGTAATCACGGCAACTTAGGTAAGCTGAGTTAGTGCCTGGACGGATCCCTCAATCGTTTATTAACGATCTGATCGAGCGGGTCGACATTGTCGAGGTGATTGATTCGCGGGTTTCGCTAAAACGTGCCGGGAAGAATCTACAAGCCCTTTGCCCTTTTCACGAAGAAAAGACGCCGTCGTTCAGCGTTAACTCGGAAAAGCAGTTCTATTACTGTTTTGGTTGTGGTGCGACTGGGACTTCGCTGCGCTTTCTTATGGAGTATGAGCGACTTGAATTCGTTGAAGCCATTGAAACGCTAGCGCGGATAGCGGGTGTCGAGGTGCCCCGCGAGGCGGGGATACAGAAACCCGTCGACACCGATTTGTACGAGATTCTGTCAACGGCGGATCGTTACTATCGATCTGTAATTCGTGATCATGCTTTGAGTGGAAATGCTATCGAATACTTACGGGATCGAGGAGTGACCGGCGTCGCTGCACGTGATTTTGGCATTGGTTTTGCGCCCGCTGGTTGGGATGGTTTGAAATCGGCCCTCGCTCAGTTCCCCGAGAACAAGCTTGTTGATGCGGGATTACTCGTCCGCAATGACGCGGGACGCGTTTACGATCGCTTCAGAGAGCGAATTACCTTTCCCATCAGAGACACCCGCGGGCGGGTGGTTGGATTTGGGGGTCGGGTCCTCGGTGACGAGAAACCCAAGTATCTCAATTCGCCAGAGACTGAAGTATTTCAAAAGAGTCGAGAATTGTACGGCCTGTTTGAGGCACGCCGCGCGTTGCGAGAACTGCCAAGATTGCTTGTGGTCGAAGGCTACATGGATGTCGTAGCGCTGGCCCAACATGGGGTCCCCAACGTCGTTGCCACGTTGGGAACGGCCACCAGCCAAGCACATTTTGAGAAGTTATTTCGGTACACGCGGGAAATTGTCTGCTGCTTTGACGGCGATTCAGCAGGTCGCGCCGCTGCTTGGAAAGCACTTTCTTCGGCCTTTCCTGTGCTGCACGAAGGGCGCCAACTTCGTTTTATGTTTGTTGGTGAGGGAGACGATCCCGATACGCTCATTCGGTCAGAAGGCGAGGCGAAATTTAAACAACTTGTTGAAGCTTCGGTCTCGGCCGGGGACTATTTCTTCAACGAGATCGGCACCGGGCTCGACCTTTCGAGCATGGATGCTAGGGCCCGACTAGCGGATCTCGCGCTGCCGTTGATCGGAAAACTCCCGAACGGTCTTTACCGGCGCATGATGGTCGAACGATTGAGTCAAGAAGCGCAAATATCAATCGCCGCGATCGAAAAGAAGGTGGGGGTTTCATTTCGGACACGTCCCAGCCAATCAACAGCGGTCCCTCTCGAATCAAAAATTGCGCGGAAATTGATGGGCTATCTCCTGCACGAACCAGCAATCGCGGAAGATCTTTCGCCAGAAATTCGAGAGGAGCTATTTGCGGCCTCGAGCGACACGCTGTTCTCCCAGTTATTAAAACGCGTGTTGGAGCAGAATTTGACGGATACGAGCACAATCCTCGCCAGCTTTGTTGGTGAACCGGCGCACGAAGTAATGGTTGGGTTAACGACCACGACCCCTTCGCTGGCAGGTGCTGCGTTGCGAAACGAATTCATTGACGGGGTGCATCGGTTTATAGACGAGCGTAGTAGAGATGCTCATCGAGCTCTGGCTCGGGATTTGCGCGAAGACGATTCGTCGGAACGATTGGCCGTTTATTGGAAGGCGCGTCGTGCAACCGATTCAGGGAATGATTTTGAGACGCCGTAGAATTTTTCTCATAAGGGCTCAAAAACCAATCTGTCAACAGTTATAATGGGGGGTTCACCAGGCTGAGTTTGACAACATAGTTGCTTCAGCCGACGTTCACCTTGAGGTTATATGGCCACACAGAAAGCGAAAGAGACAAAGAAGCCAAAAGAGACAAAGAAAGCAAAAGAGACAAAGAAGGTAAAAGAGACAAAGAAGGTAAAAGAGACAAAGAAAGCGAAAGAAACGCTTGCATTGGCTCAAACGGGGCAAAAGGAAGAGTCGCGTTTGAGAGATTTGATTGCAAAAGGTAAAGAGCAAGGGTTCTTAACCTATGCTGAGGTGAACGATCATCTTCCCGAGGATGTCAGTGATCCGGATCAGATCGAAGACATCATCCGGATGATCAATGACATGGGGATTACGGTTTATGAGACTGCCCCAGACTCCGACGACCTATTAAACGCGGGTGATAACACTGCTGACGAGTTGGCGGCGGAAGAGGCCGCCGCCGCGCTTGCCGCTGTGGAGACGGAAGTTGGCCGAACAACCGATCCTGTACGGATGTACATGCGCGAAATGGGAACCGTCGAGCTTTTGACCCGCGAAGGCGAAATCGCGATTGCTAAAAGGATCGAAGAGGGCATTCGTGACATTCTTTCGGCGTTGGCCCTCTTTCCTGGACCAGTGGAGTACATTCTTGACACATACGATGAGGTGCGAGCCGAAGATCAACTCAGTGACTTGTTGATTGGGTACTTGGATCCGACCGATGTTGTTGCGGCGGCTCCGCAAGTCGACCCAACGGCTAAAGATAAAAAAGACGATGACGAAGAAGAGGAAGGACCGAAGGGGCCGGATCCCATAGAAGCGAAGCGGCGATTTACCGCACTTAAACGCGCCTATAACAAGTCTCAGAAGACGGTTAAGGCTGAAAAAGCAAGAACCACAAAGGCAGCGAAGGCCGATCTTGATAAGCTGAGTGTTGCCTTTTCACCGTTCAAACTGGTTCCAAGACATTTCGATTTGATTGTGATGCTCGCGCGCGGAACCTTGCATCGTGTACGACATCACGAACGCGCGATCATGTCGCTTTGTGTACGCGAAGCGCGCATGCCGCGCAAAATCTTTCTGAAAGAATTTCAGGGAGGAGGCGAACTGTCGATTGTTTGGGTTACTCGCCACATCAAGGGAAAGTACGACTACAGCAAAGGATTGGACGCGGTGAAGGACGATATCGCCCGTGCTCAGAGACGACTTAAGCAGATTACGGACGAATGCGAACTGAGCGTCGCTGAAATCAAAGACATTAATCGTCGTATGTCGGTTGGGGAAGCCAAAGCAAGGCGCGCAAAGAAGGATATGGTCGAAGCCAATTTGCGCCTCGTCATTTCCATTGCTAAGAAGTACACGAACCGTGGTTTGCAATTTCTAGACCTCATCCAAGAAGGAAATATCGGCCTCATGAAGGCGGTTGATAAGTTTGAATACCGTAGGGGATACAAGTTTTCGACCTATGCGACTTGGTGGATTCGTCAAGCGATTACTCGGTCGATTGCCGACCAGGCACGGACCATTCGGATTCCCGTGCACATGATTGAGACCATCAACAAGCTAAACCGGGTATCGCGCCAAATGCTCCAAGAAATGGGAAGGGAGCCTACGCCGGAAGAGCTAGGTGTACGGATGGAAATGCCAGAGGATAAGGTCCGTCGCGTGTTAAAGATTGCGAAAGAACCGATTTCCATGGAAACGCCCATCGGCGATGACGAGGATTCGCACCTTGGCGATTTCATCGAGGACGCGACCATCGGATCACCGATCGAATTGGCTACCGGCGAAGGATTGAAAGAAGCAACCCGAGAGGTGCTTGGTGGTCTGACAACGAGAGAAGCCAAAGTCCTGCGAATGCGTTTTGGTATCGATATGAATACTGACCATACCCTTGAGGAAGTGGGTAAACAGTTCGATGTAACGCGCGAGAGGATTCGTCAAATCGAGGCCAAAGCACTGCGTAAACTTCGTCATCCAAGCCGGTCCGAGCATCTTCGTTCCTTCTTGGACGAACTGTTTTCGGAGAACCAAAGCCCTATGTAGAGACGTTCTAGTTTTTTGACCTCGTCGGTGATTGGATGTTGCCTCGTGACAAGCCGCAGCTTAACTTCTCAGTTCAATTCTGAGGTCGGATCGCTCGATAGGCCCGTCATTTCCAACCAGGCGTTCCGGTCAGAATGTGAATCCCAAAAATTCCAGCAACGAAATGCCGTATCGGTCACGGTACGTGATCCAAGATAGAACAATAAAGATGGCGGAAATCGTCAGACTGAAAATAAGTACCGCGATCAGGGCAACCAAACTGTCGTTAAATAACGCGTTGATTAACCGCCTACGCAATATTTTTCGCTTAATCACTCGACATTGAATTGGTGAATGTTTAACTCGGTGGCAATTTCTGGGCCCAGTTTTTAGCACGGCTTCGCATAGCCGGAACATCTTCGGGAAGAACTACCCCAGCTTTGACGCATCGATCAAGTTCGCGTTCGTACTTCTCTAGGAAGACGTTACGGTTCGGGTATAACTTCGTGAGTTTTTCGGCATCGAAGTCTTGAGACAAGCCGTAGAGAAAGGCGAAGCGATTATCGCCACCCCCTCCGAACCGACCAGCCCCACGATGGCGCGCGGTTGGGATGGCCAAGTCAGGTAATCGAATGCCCCCGACGGCGTTGCCGTTGGTGTCACGCTCGATGGTTTTTCGACCAGTTTGCGCGTTGGTCATGGTGATACGGGGCATCCTCGGGGGCTCAACGTCAGAGACGATCCAATGGTGCGTATGCCTTATGGCTGCTTGGTAAGCGGGTTGGTAAGACATCCAGTTAGGGCCCTCTGCGCCGCCGGAAGCCGCCATAGATCGGGGTACGTTGACGTGTGAGGTGCCCGCGACTTCCCACAGTCGAAAGGTCTTTGAGTCGGGCTGTCTCGCGGGTAGATAGGCTTCCGCCTCGGTCTCGGAGTTGACGACAAAAACAGGGACATTGATATCCGTTCGAATCGGGGTGCGTTGACCCATACCCCTTCTGCTGCCTCCTTTGTCTGCTTCGAAAGGGATGGTGGAGGAAAAGTCGATATATGGGATGAACCCGTCGAATACATTTTCAAGGAGATGGACGCCGTTGATGTACGTGCGCAAACGGCCCGCGGATTGTGATGCGCCGGCCGCAATAAGATGAATCACGTCGAGTCCACCCATCGGATCGATACCTGTTTTTGTTCGCGACGGCCCCACGGCGCGTCCTGCTTGGGTAAAGATGTCATAGGAATAGGCGTCGCCCGGGTGATTGAGTGATCCATATCGTTCTAGATCCCATTGTCGGAGACCAGCGGCTTCGGGCCCGGGAAAGCCGTTAACTCCGACGGCTTGAGCTGAAACACCAACCCACGCATAACCTCGAAGATATTCATCATCGCCCACCGAACCGAGCTCATAGCCTGCGGTGACATTCTGCCAATGCACGATCACGGTGCCGTTGAAATCGGAACCTTTGTGTGGGCGGACCACAAGTATGCGTGTTCGGTACGCGGTTGATTGTATTTCGCGCTCGGTGTTCCATCGGCCATCCGGGGTGGACGATGCCCCATCAGCGAAATTGTATGCGCTCGCGTCGCCGTCTAGGAAGAACTCTTCCATGACGTAACCGCGACTCGCAAGATCGATCCGTGGTGCTGAGAATGGCCCGCCTTTCGTTCCGTTGGTGACGGGGCCAGACACGATTGCGGTCTCCGTACCTGTGCTTTCGATGGCTGAACACAGGGCCAGCCACGTAAGAAAAGTGACGAACTTCGCCAGTGGGGACGATGACCCCCGGGCCATTTTCTTAGTGTTGTTCATTACATCCTAGTCCTTCGTAGGTAAGGTCACGGTGGCCATTCCAAATGCAGTGACCAGACCTGACTGATTTTGGTTTTCTATTTGCAGTTCGACACGATGCTCATCGTTCTCGACATAGGTTTTGGAGACCTTTCCGTAAACGGTGTTGGTATCACCGACGACGTTAGGGTGGCGAATGGAGGCGTCGAGTTTCTTGAGCGTGCCGGCGTCTCCCATCCAATCGGTCACGATTTGGCTAAGCCAGCAAACGCGCTGTGGGCCAAAGTCGAATTGGCCCGGCATATTTCGGCGCTTTCGCGCGTGCTCCTCGTC
>ERZ651768.103-NODE-103-length-59014-cov-15.393963_pt1 | contig 59014 bp, 60 predicted proteins | sample MGYA00514754_ERZ651768 | MGnify/ENA metagenome assembly ERZ651768
ACCATGATCCACATGACCTATCGTCCCTATGTTCACATGAGGTTTGGTTCTTTCAAATTTTTCCTTTGCCATTGCTTAAACTCCGGATTGTTAATTATGAAACTTTACCATGCAATTTTTCCAGTATCTCTGTTTCGACACTGGAAGGCACCTGTTGATATTTTGCGAATTCCATATGGAAAACAGCACGTCCTTGAGTAATCGATCGAAGATCTGTAACATAACCGAACATTTTGCTCAACGGGACACATGCAGAAACAACCTGCGCTTCTTTTCGTTGCTCCATTCCTTCAATTTTCCCTCGGCGGGAATTAAGATCTCCCATCACATCGCCTAGATACTCATCAGGTACAATGACTTCAACCCGCATGATTGGCTCCATCAATTTCGGAGCAGCTTTCTTACAAGCATCCTGAATGGCCATTGACCCCGCAATTTTAAAAGCTATTTCTGATGAATCTACATCGTGATAGGAGCCAAAAACTAATTCAACACGAATATCTTCGATGGGGTATCCTGCTATGATACCATTTTTAAGCGCTTCTTGCATACCTTTATCTATTGATGGTATATACTCCTTAGGAATGACACCACCAACAATCTTATTTTCAAAGCGGTAACCTTTTCCAGGTTGATTCGGCTCAACGTTAATGACAACATGCCCGTATTGACCGCGGCCACCGGACTGGCGCACAAATTTCATATCAATTTCAGAAACACGCTTTGTAATAGCTTCACGATATGCAACCATAGGCTGGCCAATATTTGCATGAACCTTAAATTCCCTGAGCAGACGGTCTACAAGTATCTCTAGGTGAAGTTCCCCCATACCTGATATGATAGTCTGGCCTGTTTCTTCGTCTGTTGAAACCTGGAACGTTGGATCTTCTTCACCCAATTTTTGAAGTCCTTTAAATAGAGCATCCTGGTCCCCTTTACTGACCGGCTCAACAGACACCGAAACAACGGGTTCCGGAAAATCCATGGACTCTAGGATAATCTGATTTTTTTCATCGCAAAGGGTATGACCTGTTTTTACTTTCTTTAGCCCAACTGCAGCAACAATTTCCCCCGTGGATACTGAATCCCTCTCTTCCCGTTTATTAGAATGCATCAAAAGGACACGGCTTATACGTTCACGTTTTCCAGATGCTGGGTTATATATATAAGATCCTGCTTCAAGTTTTCCTGAATAAACTCTTATATATGTAAGTTTACCAACATAAGGGTCTGTCATAATTTTAAAGGCCAATGCACTGAATGGCTCATCATCTTTTGGCTCACGAACCTTTAATGTATCTGAATCTTTTGGGTCAATTCCATTTACAGAGCCAACATCCAGGGGTGATGGCAAAAGATTAACAACTGCATCCAACAATCGCTGAACACCTTTATTCTTAAACGCTGATCCACAGAGGGTTGGAATAAAAGTATTATCCAGACAACCCTTCCTTATGGCTGCCTTTAATTCAGAAACAGAGATGTCTTCATCAGCTAGATATTTTTCCATCAGGTGCTCATCGTAGGTCGCTGTTTCTTCAATCAAGTGATGACGCCATTTTTCTGCTTCATCTTTCATATCATCGGGTATTTCGCCATATTCGAAACGGGCACCCAACGTACTTTCATTATACAGAATTGACTTCATTTCCATTAGGTCAATGATCCCAGTGAACATTTCTCCCCCACCAATGGGAATAACCAATGGCAGAGGATTTGCGCCTAGGCGATCTTTAATCATATCAACAACATGAAAAAAATCTGCCCCGACCCTGTCCATTTTATTTATAAATGCAATTCGCGGAACATTATACTTGTCTGCCTGCCTCCAGACAGTTTCGCTTTGAGGTTCTACACCGCCGACTGCACAAAATACACCTACAGCCCCATCTAGCACACGGAGTGACCTTTCCACCTCAACCGTAAAATCAACATGACCTGGTGTGTCAATAATATTAATGCGATGATCTTCCCACATACATGTTGTCGCTGCAGATGTGATGGTTATTCCACGCTCCTGTTCCTGTTCCATCCAATCCATGGTCGCTGCACCATCATGAACTTCTCCGATCCGGTGGGTACGCCCTGTATAATAGAGGACACGCTCTGTTAGTGTTGTTTTACCCGCATCAATATGGGCCATAATACCGATATTTCTTACATGTTCTAATTTTGTTGCTTTCAACAGACTTCTCTTTTTTTCTATTATCGAAAATGAGCAAATGCTTTATTTGCATCTGCCATCCGGTGGGTATCATCTTTCTTCTTTATGGCACCACCCTCCCCATTGGCCGCGGAAATCAATTCAGATGCTAGTTTATCTGACATAGGTTTTCCGGACCGTCCCGATGATGCATTAATGATCCACTGGGACGCAAGGTAAAATCGACGGCCTTTCGGCACCTCAATGGGCACTTGATAAGTAGCCCCACCAATGCGCTTTGATTTTACTTCCACGGAGGGAGACGCATTTTCAATCGCTTTTTCAAAAATTTTTAATCCTTCAGTTTTTGTGCGCTGTTTTATTTGATCCATAGCGCCATAAAATATTTTTTCTGCAATTCCTTTTTTCCCCTCTTCCATGATGTAATTGACAAATTTGGCAACTGACTTATCATTGTACAGTGGATCGGGTAAGATTTGTCTCCGTTCTGGGCGTCTTCGTCTCATGATCGCATCTTATTTACTTTGGCTTTTTTGCACCATAACGGGATCGACTGGTTTTCCGATCGCTGACTCCTGCTGTATCCAGAGTTCCGCGAACAACATGATATCTAACTCCGGGCAGGTCCTTCACACGGCCGCCCTCTATTAAAACAATACTATGCTCTTGAAGGTTATGGCCTTCCCCTGGAATATAGGTAGCGACCTCCATACCATTTGTTAATCGTACACGAGCCACTTTTCTTAAAGCAGAATTTGGCTTTTTAGGTGTAGTTGTATATACACGCGTACACACACCCCTCTTCTGAGGGTTGCTCATAAGCGCCGGAGTACCTGTTTTCTTAATAATACGCTTCCGGCCTTTTCGAACTAATTGATTTATCGTCGGCATTTCATTTCATCCAAAGCCTGAAAAATTACAAAAGAATTAGAATAAACAATAATAATCATTCTAAAATTTCCCATTGGATTTAAGCGACTGCATCTCCCATTTCAGAAGCTTCTTCATCCCACTCATGAATACCTACAAGCATGTCTTCAATCCCCGGAGTACCTGTACCTGCAGGAATTAATCGCCCGACTGCCACATTCTCCTTCAACCCCTGCAGGTAATCTGTTTTTCCTGCAGTGGATGCATCTGTGAGGACACGTGTCGTTTCCTGGAAGGATGCTGCAGAAATAAAACTTTCTGTATTCAAAGATGCCCGTGTAATTCCCATCAAAATAGGTTCAAAGGTTGCAGGTTTTGGTTTTTTGTATGTAGCAACTTCTTTACCATCAGCCTTCAGTTCTTTATTGATATCGAGAAATTCAACCCGATCTATCATTGTATCCGTTTCCAGATCTGAATCCCCAGGTTCATTCACAATCACCATTTTTGAAATCCGTTCATTTTCTGCAAAGAAATCACGTTTTGCAATTCGATCTTCTTCTAAGAACCAAGTATCACCAGGATCTTTAACACTCACCTTTAGCATCATTTGATTAACAATAACTTCAATATGTTTATCATTAATTTTTACACCCTGTAATCGATAGACTTCCTGTATTTCATTCACAAGGTAGTCTCTAACTGCAGCTGGACCAAGCACATGCAGAATATCAGCCGGCGAGATAGCTCCTTCGGATAGATTTGTTCCCGCATTGATAAAGTCACCTTCATGCACAATCACGTGTTTTCCATACGGAATAGAGTATGTTCTTTCTTCACCATCTACTCCCATAACATAAATCTTGCGGACACCCCGTTTTGTTTCACCAAAACGCACAGTGCCGTTAATTTCTGTCATAACCGCTGGATTTCCGGGCTTTCGGGCTTCAAACAATTCTGCAACCCGGGGCAAACCACCTGTAATATCACGGGTTTTACCAATGTCTTTTGGAATCTTTACCAATGTTTGTCCCCGCTGAACTTTTTGCCTATCATTAACAACCAAAGTTGCTTTTACCGGCAGGATTGTGCCGCCGGTTAAAATTTTTCCAGCTTTATTCACTATTTCAATATGAGGACTTAGTTTACGGTCCCGTGCTTCCACAACAACCATCTGCTTTTTACCACCTTCAACCGATTCAACAGCATAGGTTTCACCTTCGATAAAATCATTCAGTGAAACAAAACCAGTTTCCCGGGCCAAAATGATATCCGTGTATGGGTCCCATTTGAGCAGCTCAAAATCTGCAGTTATTTTTTCCCCGTCTTTTACAAAGACTGTTGCACCATAAGGCACATTAAAAGACGCATTCTGATTTCCATCTTTATCCATTATAAACAACTTGGCATGACGAACCATGCAGCGGGTGACTTTTGTACCACTTTCATCTACTGTATCTGCAGAATCATAATGATCTGAAAATTTTACCGTACCCGGCCGTTTTGAAACCATATCAGACTGTTCAATGATTCGTGTCGCTGTACCACCAATATGGAAGGTCCGAAGTGTTAACTGGGTACCAGGTTCTCCGATACTTTGCGCCGCACGAATTCCGACTGCTGTTCCAATATCCACTAGCTGATGTGTAGAAAGATCCCATCCATAGCACTTCGCACAACACCCTCGTTTTGCCTCACACGTTAAAATGGAACGGATACGAATATTTTCAACTCCACTTTCGCCAATTAATTCAGCTTTTTCTTCTGAAATAACTGAACCGGCTTTTACGATAACTTCACCCTTCACGATAAAATCATCCAATATTGTCCTGCCCAATATCCGATCAGAGAGTGGTTCAATAACCATATCTCCATCCTTAAGGTCAGCTAAAACAATACCGTTGATCGTTCCACAATCCGTGATGTATGTGACCACATCCTGCGCCACATCAACGAGGCGCCGTGTAAGATACCCCGCATCCGCAGTTTTTAATGCAGTATCCGCTAATCCTTTCCTGGCTCCATGAGTAGAAATAAAATATTCAAAGACAGATAATCCTTCTTTAAAGTTTGATGTAATAGGCGATTCAATAATTTCACCTACACCACCCTTCATGGATTTCTGCGGTTTGGCCATTAATCCGCGCATTCCTGCTAACTGTTTGATCTGATCCTGAGACCCGCGTGCACCTGAGTCCGCCATCATGAATACAGGGTTAAAACCCTGACGGTCTTCCTCCAGGGCATCCATCATAGTCGTAGCCATATCCGTTGTCGCATGGGTCCAGATGTCAATCACTTTATTATAGCGCTCACCATCCGTAAGAATGTGGCGGTCAAATTTACTTTTGATATCATCCACTTCATTTTGCGCCTTTTTAAGAATATCATCTTTCATGGATGGAATTAAGACGTCACTGATAGCGATGGAGGTACCACTAACCGTTGCCATTCCAAACCCCAGATCCTTTAAACGGTCCAGAAATAAAACCGTTTTGAAATTTCCGACAAGTAAATAAGCATTATTTACAATTTTGGTTAACTCATTTTTATTAATGAGATCGTTCACATAGCCCACATCTTCAGGAAGTATGGAATTGAAAATAATTCTACCAACTGTGGTTTTCTTTATCCATTTTCCTTTGTGGCGTACATCCACAATCGCATGGAGCCCAACTGCTTTATTTTCATAAGCCATCAGACCTTCTTCAATGGAACCAAATATCTTCCCTTCGCCTTTATCTCCTGTTTTAGGTCGGGTCAGGTAATAACATCCCAGCACCATATCCTGTGAAGGAACAGCAATAGGCTGCCCATTTGCCGGATGAAGAATATTGTGACTGGAGAGCATCAGCATTCTGGTTTCCATCTGTGCTTCTAACGATAATGGGACATGCACTGCCATTTGGTCGCCATCGAAGTCTGCATTAAAAGCAGAACATACCAGGGGATGTAGTTGAATAGCCTTGCCATCAACGAGAACCGGTTGAAAAGCTTGAATGCCTAGGCGATGAAGTGTTGGAGCCCGGTTTAGCATTACAGGATGATCCTCTACAACATATTCCAGAACTTTGTACACAACAGGTTCCCGATTTTCCACCATAAGTTTTGCACTTCTGGGAGTTTGAGTGTACCCGCGAGCCATGAGCTCATGGATCATATGGGGCTTAAATAATTCAAGCGCCATATTCTTTGGCATACCGCATTCGTGCAATTGAAGCTGGGGCCCGACAACAATAACAGACCGACCCGAATAATCCACACGCTTACCCAGTAAATTTTGTCTAAATCGACCTGTCTTACCCCTAAGCATATCTGAAAGAGATTTCAATGGACGGCGTGACCCACTTCGAATGGCTGTCTTACGTCGATTATTATCAAAAAGCGCATCAACAGCTTCCTGGAGCATTCTCTTTTCATTTCTAAGAATAACATCAGGTGCTTTGATCTCCATTAATTGCTTTAATCGATTATTTCGGATAATAATTCGACGATACAAATCGTTCAGATCCGATGCGGCAAACCGGCCACCTTCCAACGGAACCAAAGGACGCAGTTCAGGAGGTATCACCGGCAGTATAGATACGATCATCCATTCTGGCTTATTCAATCGTTTCTTGGTAGGGTCAGGAACAAAAGACTGCACTACCTTTAGACGTTTTAGTGCATCACCACGTTTTTGTTTGGATTTAGATGTTTTGACTATATCAATCAGCTCAGATTTAAGTCCCATGATGTTTATCCTGGAAAGCATTTCTTTCATTGCTTCCCCGCCCATAGTAGCATAAAAATAATTTTCATTATCCCTGTCTTCTTCTGAGACGGCCATGTAACCAAATTGATGTTCAATATCGATGTATTCATCTTCTTCAATCAATTCAAACTTTTCGAGACCGCTGTCACCCGGTTCAATCACCATGAACATTTCATAATAGATAACCCGTTCTAGCTCCTTGGTACTTTTTCCTGCAAGATAACTCAGTTTACTTGGAATGGACCGCAGGTACCATATATGGACAACAGGAACAGCAAGTGTAATATGTCCCATACGCTGCCGGCGAACTTTTTTACGAGTGACTTCCACGCCGCACCGATCACAAATAATGCCACGATAACGAATACCTTTATATTTCCCACAATGACATTCATAGTCCTTAACCGGACCAAAGATTTTTTCACAAAAAAGGCCATCTTTTTCAGGCTTATAAGAGCGATAATTGATCGTTTCCGGTTTTAAGACTTCACCGTAGGACCGTTGAAGAATCTTTTCGGGAGAAGATAATCCAATAGTGATTGAATTAAATTCTTTTGAGGTGTCAATACTGTTTGATTGTATGTAAGTCAAAATTAATTCTCCTTTGGTTAATCCAGTTCCACATCAATGCAGAGACCTTGCAATTCCTTGATCATAACATTGAAAGATTCAGGCGCTGAGAAGTCAGGCATCTGTTCCCCGCGCACAATGGAGTTGTACACTTTTGAACGACCTTCAACATCATCGGATTTCACAGTTAAGAGTTCATGAAGCGTGTGTGCGGCGCCATAGGCCTGCAAAGCCCACACTTCCATCTCTCCAAGACGCTGCCCTCCAAATTGGGCTTTACCACCGAGCGGCTGCTGTGTAATCAGTGAATAGGGTCCTGTTGAACGCGCATGCATTTTATCATCAACCATATGGCTTAGTTTCATCATGTAGATGTTCCCAACCGTAACAGGGTTATCAAAATATTCACCTGTTATTCCATCGATCAGTCTTGTTTTTCCTGTTAATGGAAGGCCTGCGTCTTTCAACTCTTTTTCCACCTCCTCGGGAGTGGCTCCATCAAAGACCGGCGTTGCAAATTTCCGCCCTGTGATTTCACCGACCCAACCAAGCATGGTTTCATACAACTGTCCCAGATTCATACGGGAAGGCACACCCAGTGGGTTCAAAACAATATCTACCGGAGTACCATCTTCCATAAATGGCATATCTTCTTCCGGCACAATGGTTGCAACAATTCCTTTATTCCCGTGCCGTCCTGCCATTTTATCACCGACGGATATTTTTCTTTTTTGGGCTACGAAAACTTTCGCCAGTTTTAAAATACCCGGCTGCAGTTCATCCCCCACCCGGAGTTTGAAGATCTTACGCTCCAGCTGAGTTTCAATATTTTTCCATTCTTCTCTGAAAGAACGCCAGACTGCCTTGATTTTTTTCCATACTCTCCTATTTTCTATCCAGGCATCATCCTGCGCAAATCTCTCCATATCGAAACTGTTGAGCCGTTTAAGAGTCAGTTTTGTGGATTTTTTAATGAGCGTTTTTCCTGATGACAAATCCCGGATACCATTTGAAATTTGATCTTTTAAAAGATTCGTTAATTTTTCATCCCGAGATTCTTTTAACCGAACTTTTTTCTCAGCTGATTCTTTTTGAAATAATAGGATTTGCTCACGCTCTTCTTTCTTAGTCCGTTTGGCCTGTTTCTCAAAAAGCTGGGTCCTAATGACAACACCTTTGATCCCAGGCTCAGCCCGTTTAGATGCGTCCTTTACCTCTCCAGCTTTTTCCCCAAATATGGCACGGAGCAGTTTCTCTTCCGGTGTGGGGTCAGTTTCGCCCTTTGGAGTAACTTTTCCAATGAGGATATCCCCTTCTTCAACACGTGCACCCAGACGAATAATACCATTTTCATCTAAATCTTTGGTGGCTTCTTCACCTACATTGGGAATTTCAGGAGTAAGTTCTTCTTGACCGCGCTTGGTGTCACGAACTTCAAGTTCTATTTCATTGCAGTGTACTGAACTGTAGATATCATCTTTTACCAGCCGTTCACTGATGACGATTGCATCCTCAAAATTGTACCCTCTCCAGGGCATGAATGCAACTCGAATGTTGGAGCCCAATGCCAGTTCACCATGATCGGTGGAAGCGCCATCAGCAATCACATCACCTTTTTTTACCTCGACACCCTCTGAAACAAGAGGTCGCTGGTTATGAACTGTATTTTGATTTGTGCGGTGAAATTTCTTGAATTTAAGATCGACAATATTTTCACCTTCATAAAGCGCCAGTGAATCCATCACATCTTTTCTTTTTATCAGGCACTTTTCAGAATCCACATACACCACTCTTCCATCTACAGGAGACGTGACTGCTGACCGGGAATCAACTGCCACTTTCCTTTCGATTCCCGTACCAACAATCGGTGCCTGCGGCTTCATCAAAGGTACCGATTGGCGCTGCATATTTGAACCCATGAGTGCCCGGTTTGCATCATCATGTTCAAGAAAAGGTATCAAGGCAGCAGCAACACTTAAGATCTGGTTGGGTGAAACTTCAACATAATCAACTTCATTCGGGCTGACGATTGGGAAATCACCTTTGACTCTCGCCCGGATCTTTTCTTCAGCAATCACTCCTTTATTATCTAGTTTTGTAGATGCCTGGGCTACCAGAACTCTATCCTCATCATCAGCAGAAAGATATTCAGTATTATCGGTTACAACGGGACCTGAATCGCTCTTTTCTACCTTTCGATAGGGCGATTCAATAAATCCATGATCATTCACATCCGCAAACATGGCTAAAGACGAGATCAGGCCAATATTCGGTCCCTCAGGTGTTTCAATGGGACAGAGACGCCCGTAATGGGTATAGTGGACATCTCGAACTTCAAACCCAGCTCTTTCCCGGGTCAAGCCACCCGGTCCAAGAGCAGAGATCCGACGCTTATGAGTGATTTCCGCTAATGGGTTTGTTTGATCACCAAACTGCGAAAGCTGTGAGGTGCCAAAGAATGTATTGATAACCGTTGTCACCACTCGTGAGTTGATAAGGTCCTGGGGGGTAATACTTTCTGATTCCCGCAAATTCATTCTTTCATGAATGGTGCGGATCATCCGACTCAGCGCAACACTGAATTGATTGGTGAGTTGCTCACCAATTGTTTTGACACGCCGATTGCCTAAATGGTCTATATCATCAATCCCCCGTTCACCCTTACGCATATCAATTAAAAAGTGAATCACCTGGATAATATCATCCATAGTAAGAACCGTATCTTCAACCGGAATGTCCAAATTGAATTGTTGATTGAGACGGTAACGACCCACTTGGCCCAGATCATATTTTTTCGGGCTGAAGAATATGCGTTCAATGAACTTTTGTGCAGTTTCTAAATTTGGAGGTTCACTTGATCGAATCAATTGATACACAACTTCCAGGGCCTCTTCCGTACTGCGGGTCGGGTCCTTTTCAATGGTGTTTAACAAAAGCATGGAATGGAAATCCTTATTCCGGTCTACAACTCGAATACCGCTGATACCCGCTTCTTTCAACGATTCAACATTTTCTGCAGTCAATTCCGTACCGCCTTCAAAGAAAATCTCACCCGTGCGGGTGTCAACCACATCTTCTGTAACTGTGGCACCGATGTAAGTACTGAGTTCTTCCTTCTTTGGATCCAGTGATTTTGTGGATCCAAAGGCATTGAAAATATCCGTGTTGGTGGAATATCCCAACGCCCTGAGAAGCATGGTAACAGGGAACTTCCTGCGTCGATCAATAATCACAAATAAGCAATCATTAATATCTGTTGTAAAGTCTACCCAGGATCCACGGGCTGGTATAATGCGCGCTTGAAAGAGCTTTGTTCCGTTTGGGTGAATCGACTCATCAAAGAAAACACCCGGCGAACGCTGCAGCTGGGATACGATAACACGTTCAGCACCATTAATAATGAACGTACCCTTATCCGTCATATAGGGAATATTCCCAAAATAAACATCCTGTTCAATGCTTTGCGCATATTCATTCTTATTATTTTCATCTGTGATATGCAATGCTAGACGTACGCGCAGCGGTGCTGAGTAAGTAACACCGCGATCCATACATTCATTTGGACTGTATTTTGGCTGGCCTAGGAAGTAGTTTTTGTATTCAAGTATGTAATTCCGATGTGAATCTTCGATTGGAAAAACGTTCTTGAAAACTCCCTCAAGGCCGATAGGTTTACGGGCTTCATTCGGAATCCATTCCTGCAGAAATTGCTGATAAGCCCAAGTTTGAATAGAAAGAAGATCTGGTACATCCACGAAGGCGGGAATCTTTGAAAAAGATTCTCTCTCAGCGGACTGATTCGTAGTGGCTCTCAATTAAGCCTCCCGGTATTTAGTTAGAAAAAGAATGAAAGAAATGATGAGTTGAATCAGGCAAGGTCAACTTCAGCGCCTGCTTCTTCAAGCTTCGCTTTTATTTCATTAGCTTCTGCTTCAGAAACGCCCTCTTTAAGCGTTTTCGGCGCAGAATCAACAAACTCCTTAGCTTCTTTCAATCCTAGGTCTGTAATGCTGCGGACAGCTTTAATTACATTAATCTTCGCTTGTCCAGCTGATTTAAGTACTACGTCAAATTCGGTTTTCGCTTCCTCACCTGCATCACCACCCGCAGCAGGTGCGGCAGCAACGGCAACAGGGGCTGCTGCGGTTACACCAAATTTTTCTTCTATTTCACTGATAAGTTCAGAGATTTCCACCATATTTGATTCTTCTAAATATGAGAGGACATCTTCTCGAGTCACTGCCATGTTAACTACTCCTTACTTGTTTGATTAAGATTTCTGTTCTTTTAAACTATTTAATACCCCAACAGCATTTTGCAGTGGAGCATTTAACGTGGAGACCAATTTCTGCAATGGGCTGTTTAGCATTGCCACCAATTTTGCAAGGAGTTCTTCTTTGCTTGGGAGATCGGCCAACCGTTTAAATTCTTCTCCGGGGAGAAATTCACCATCAAATAAGATTCCCTTTACATTAGGGAGATCATTTTCTTTTGTGAATTCTTTGATCACTTTTGCAGGTGCAACAGGTTCATCATAGGCGATGGCTATAGCAGTAGACCCCTTAAACATTCCTTCAAGACCAGTGATCTTATTTTCTTCTGCAGCCAGTTTGATCAGAGTATTCTTTGCCACTTTATATTCCACATCGGCTTTAAAAAATTCACTGCGCAGTTTTGTTATTTCCCCGACATTCAGTCCGTGATATTCGGTAAAGTATACTGCCTTTGCCTTTGAAAAGGTTTCCGACAATGCTTTAACCTGTTTTGTATTTTTCTTACTGGGCATAATACTTACCTTATTGCTCCATGGTCAATCAGAATCCCGGGCCCCATGGTAGAAGAAAGTGTCATTTTTTCAAAGTATTGTCCTTTAACAGATGCAGGCCGGGCTTTCATAATTGTATCATATATTTTTTCAATATTCTCAACTAAATGTTCTTTATCAAATGAAATTTTTCCGCAGGTTACATGGATAATACCAGTGCTTTCTACTCTGAGCTCAACCTGACCTGCTTTTAAATCTGTAACTGCTTTGCCCACATCCATGGTAACAGTACCACTTTTCGGATTGGGCATTAGTCCTTTAGGTCCGAGAATTTTTCCAAGTTTCCCAAGTTCACCCATCATATCCGGTGTAGCGACAATCTTATCTACGTCTGTCCAGCCATTTTTTATTTTTGTCAAATACTCTTTATTCCCTACATAATCCGCACCTGCTTCCTGAGCTTCTTTCTCTTTTGGTCCAGATGCCAATACCAGAACAGTTACAGATTTCCCGGTTCCATGGGGTAAAGGTGTGGTCACCCTGATGTTTTCTTCTGCATGCCTTGGGTCCACATCCAAATTGATCGCCAGATCGACACTTTCATCAAACTTTGAATATTTAAGATCTTGCATCAGCGCAACCGCATCGGCTAAAGAATATGTGGCTGTTCTATCGTATTTTTCTACAGCAGCAGTCATATTTTTTGTCTGTTTCATTCCTACTTTTACCCTTTCACTTCTATACCCATGGAAACACAGGTTCCTCGAATCATCATGACAGCCTGCTCAATGGTATTTGCGTTCAAGTCTTCCATCTTAATTTCTGCAATGGAGCGTAAATCATCTTCAGTAACTGAACCTACTTTTTCTCGGTTTGGTTCGCCGGACCCCTTGGGAACTTTAGCTGCTTTTAAAATCAATCTTGCTGCAGGGGGAGTTTTTGTAATAAATGTAAAACTGCGATCCGCATATACCGTAATCTCAACGGGGATTAAATCACCCATTTTATCCTGCGTATCTGCGTTGAACGCTTTACAAAATTCCATGATATTCACACCATGTTGACCCAGTGCGGGCCCCACAGGCGGCGCAGGGTTAGCCCGCCCTGCCTTTATTTGCAGTTTTATAAATCCTGTGACTTTTTTAGCCATGTTATCATTTAACCTTTTTTAACTTTCCAATTTTACTTGGAGATAATCCAACTCTACAGGGGTTTGACGCCCAAATATGCTTACCAGGACCTTCAATTTCTGTTTATCATGATTCACTTCCTGAACGAGCCCTGAAAAATCCAAGAAGGGACCATCTGTAACTTTGACAGGATCACCAACCTTGTAGGGAGCTGCCTCCGTTACCCTTAGAGGGCCATCACCACCATCAAAATCGCCAAGAAAACGCTGTGCCTCTTCCGGTTTGAGAGGTTGAGGCTCCCCTTTGGGTCCAACAAACGAAATCACACCATTGACGCTTTCAAGGAGATATCGTGTTTCCTTATTCATTTCCAGGCGAATAAGCAGATATCCGGGGAAAAAAACCCGCTCCTTGACTTTTTTCTTTCCATCTCGCATTTCAATAATATTCTCTGAAGGAACCAATACATCGCTAATCTGCTCGTTCATTTCTGAATTTGAGACATCATAAAGAATGGCTTCTTTGATCTTTTTTTCCTTACCGGAGATGACGCGTAGTGTATACCAATCCATTATTAAAGAATGAAATTCAGAACTTTTGACAAAAGTAAATCCACGAAAAACAGGAACAGAATCAAAATCAGAGATAGGGATAAAACGATATACGTAGACCCTTTTAATGCCTCCCAGTTTGGCCAGGAGACCTTATTCATCTCAAAGTTTACATCAGCTAAAAATTGCTGAAGTTTTTTAAACATTCTATATTCCTAAAATCTTATTTTCTCTAATGAGAATTAATTTTCTTGAGACCAACTCAATTTCTGCAGGAGAGACAGGACTTGAACCTGCAACCTACGGCTTTGGAGGCCGTTGCTCTACCAATTGAGCTACTCTCCTATCAAATGCACGAGCAATCTAAATTTCACTCCTGCAACCTATTTTGTTTCCTTGAAAACAACATGTTTTCTCACAACAGGGTCGTATTTTTTATATTCAATACGACCAGGATGATTTTTCTTACTTTTTGTAACCGTATACCGATATCCTGTTCCCGCTGTACTTTCTATCTGCACGATCGCTCTCTTACTGTTCCCAGCCATTGTAATTGATCCTATTCAGATATATCAGTAACCACACCAGCACCTACAGTGTGACCGCCTTCACGGATTGCAAAACGAAGTTCCTTATCCATGGCGATCGGTGTGATCAATTCAACATTAAATTCAACATTATCTCCAGGCATAACCATCTCAGTGCCCTCAGGTAGGGTCACAACACCGGTCACATCAGTTGTACGAAAATAGAACTGGGGACGATACCCGTTAAAAAACGGAGTATGACGACCTCCCTCCTCCTTCTTCAATACATACACGCTGGCTTTAAACTTTGTATGGGGTGTAATAGAACCCGGCGCTGCCAATACCATCCCGCGACTCAAGTCTTCCTTATCCACACCACGCAAAAGCAAACCTGCATTATCACCAGCCTGCCCCTGATCCAAAAGTTTCCTAAACATCTCAACACCGGTAACCGTAGTCTTACGATCTACGCCCATACCCAAAATGGTTACTTCATCACCTACTTTGATAATACCTCTCTCAATACGACCTGTACCCACTGTACCACGGCCTGTAATAGAAAAAACGTCCTCAACAGGCATGAGAAACGGTTTATCCACATCCCGTTCCGGCTCAGGAATAAAACTATCGCACGCTTCCATCAATTCAACAACACATTTATTGGCGGCCTCATCACCAGGCGAATTCAAAGCATTTAATGCAGAACCTTTAATGATGGGAGTATCATCGCCTGGAAAACCATACTCATTCAACAGATCACGGAGTTCCATCTCAACAATTTCTATCAAATCTTCATCATCAACCTGATCTGTCTTATTCATAAAAACAACAATAGAAGGAACATTCACCTGCTTCGCAAGAAGCACATGCTCTCGGGTCTGGGGCATAGGACCGTCTGCAGCAGATACAACCAATACAGCACCATCCATCTGGGCTGCTCCCGTAATCATATTCTTAATATAATCTGCGTGTCCAGGGCAGTCTACGTGGGCATAATGACGATTCTCCGTCTCATACTCAACATGAGCGGTCTGGATCGTGATACCACGCTCCCTTTCCTCTGGAGCATTATCAATATTATCAAACGTCATTGCCTCTGACAAACCAAGGGCACTCTGTACCATCGTGATCGCTGCTGTCAGCGTCGTCTTACCATGATCCACATGACCTATCGTCCCTATGTTCACATGAGGTTTGGTTCTTTCAAATTTTTCCTTTGCCATTGCTTGGAAACTCCTTTTTTATTCTATTTTTTTCAATTTCTAATTCGGCGAGCCTACGACCGGACTTGAACCGGTGACCTCTTCCTTACCAAGGAAGTGCTCTACCGACTGAGCTACGTAGGCAACTCGAGCGAGTGATCGGGATCGAACCGACATCACCAGCTTGGAAGGCTGGGGTTCTACCATTGAACTACACTCGCGTACGGTGGGGAGAGAAGGATTCGAACCTCCGAAGGCATACGCCGGCAGATTTACAGTCTGCTCCCTTTGGCCGCTCGGGCATCTCCCCCAAAATCGTCTTTTCAAAAAACAGCTCATGTTGAGCCACCGAGAGGACTCGAACCTCCGACCGACTGATTACAAATCAGTTGCTCTACCAACTGAGCTACGGTGGCGTGTAGCACAATTATGAATTAAAAAATTTGAAATTTGTTTTAATTTACTTTATTGGTTGAACAAATCTTCATTCTACGAAGATGTGATAACTTTGTGCACAGCCTATAAATTTACTTAAATAACTAAAATTAATTCAATATAAAAATTTAAAAGAATAACAAAATTATAATTAGTGGCACAGATATTGTTATCTAAGCCTTTTTTAGCTTTTGTCCATACTGTGTATCTTCCACTTTCCAACCGTGTTTTCTTAGTGTAGTCCTCAGTGCATCAGACCGTGCCCAATCTTTTTCATCCCTTGCCTGCCGGCGAGAATTTAATAAAAGCTGTATTTCATCTGGGATATCTAGTTCACCTTCTTTCACAAATCCAAATATTGAGTTGAAGGATGATAAAAAAGCCCATGCTTGTCCTATTTCAGTATCTGTGATTCTAATATCCGTAATTCTTTTATTTGCCGACTTCATCCATTCCAGGAAGATTGCTAAAGCGCGCGGCGTATCCAAATCATCATTCATGGATGCTTTGAAAGCTTCATAAACATCTGGGAATGATCCATCTGATAATTGTCCGGCATTGTTTCTTTCAAGCAATGAATGAAAATCAGTCATACGCTGGACAATCTTATCGCTCTCATGTTTTTTATCAACTGAAAACGATATTTTTGTTCGATAATGTCCTGATAACAACTGGTAACGGATAGATTCAGCTGAAAATCCCAGATCTTTTAGGTCTGCAATTCGGTAAAAATTCCCAAGAGATTTACTCATCTTTCCTCCATCAACTAAAAGGAATTCCGAATGCAGCCAGTAATTCACAAATTTTTTCCCAGTTGCACATTTTGACTGGGCAATCTCATTTTCATGATGGGGAAACATATTATCTACCCCTCCGCAGTGAATATCGAAATGATCCCCTAAGGTATCGCTGCTCATTGCAGAACATTCAATGTGCCAGCCTGGACGCCCTTTGCCCCATGGTGCATCCCACACCGTATCTCCATCATCTTCCTTCCAACCTTTCCACAATGCAAAATCCTGCGGAGACTCTTTATCATACTCATCGTCCTGAACACGGTTAGATTGTTTTTGTTCTACCAGTTTGATGTTGGTGAGTTGTCCATATTCAGGAAAGGACTGAATATTAAAATAAATTGATCCATCATCCTCCCTGTATGCCATTTCTTTTTTTATAAGGATCTCAATCATTTTGATCATTGTTGGAATATAATCCGTAGCCCGTGGGAAATAATCCGCTGGAATTATTTTTAACCATTCCAGATCTTCCATGAAGTGGGATGTATAACGTTCAGTTATTTCTTGTAACCTTACCCCTTTATCACCTGCTTTTTTAATCGTTTTATCATCCACATCTGTTATGTTCATAACGTGTTTTACTTCATATCCCGAATGGAGCAACCAGCGTTTTAAAAGATCTTCAAATATAAACGTTCGAAAGTTTCCTATGTGTGCAAAATCATATACAGTTGGTCCACAGGTATAAAGTCCCACTTTACCTTCATGAATCGGTTTAAAAGATTCTTTTGTCCTGGTATACGAATTATAGAATTGAAGTGCCATCTATAGACTTAATTCAATGATATTTTTAATCAGGACCTGGAAAGATACGCCTTCCGCTTGGACAGATTTTGGGACTAAACTTGTGGATGTCATTCCTGGAAGCGTATTCATTTCTAAAAAATAATGATTACCTGAATTATCTAATAAATAATCCGCCCGAGCATAAACTTTACATCCCAACAAACTAAATAACAATTCAGTATCTTTTTTAATCGAAATCGTTAAACCATCATCCAACTCAGCTGGGCAAATATATTTACTCATGCCTGGAGTATATTTACATGTGTAATCGTACACCTTATGGGATGGCTCTATTTCAACAATCGGATATGCTTCACATCCAAGCACAGTTACGGTCAACTCCCGACCTTCAATATATTTTTCAACCATTATCTGAGATCCATGTTTGAATGCTTCCTGAATTGCAGTTTCTATTTCAGATTCATTATTTACAATATTCAGGCCAATGGTACTGCCCTGCTCATTGGGCTTTACGACAAATGGTAACCCAACTGTAGGTTTATCCTTTACAGTATAAAGTGATTCCCATTCTGCTGTTTTTACGCCATGAATACTCGCTAAATCTTTACTCCGGGCTTTATCCATACATAGGGCTGATGCTGCCGAGCCCGATCCAGTGTATTTGATTTCGTTTTTATCCATCCAGGCTTGAATTTTCCCATTTTCACCTATCCCGCCATGCAATGAGTTAAAAATGATATCTTGAATTTTTAAATTATGAATCAATTTTTTATAATTATTTTCAAAGGGGAATTCAGTTGTTTTGTAACCAAGTGATTTGCATGCATCTGAAACCGCTTTCCCCGATGACAGGGAAACATTTCGTTCTTCGCTCGGGCCTCCCATGAGTATCCCTACCTTTAATGACATAGTTTCTTTGCCCCTTTCCTAAGGTCTTCCACAATGTAAGTTGGCCTTTCATACTCAGGGAGAGCATTCATCGTTTCAGCTCCGCGCCCTGTGAGGACCAGCATGGTATCCATGCCCAACATTTCGCCGGCTTCAATATCAGCTGTAGAATCCCCTACCATCAAACAATCCATTAAAGTTAATCCATGGTCCATTTCAGCTTCCAGAAACATACCGGGCCCAGGTTTCCTTCTTTCGGTAGCTTGCTCAGGATGATCGGTGCAAACATAAATACCTAGAAGCGGTATCCCATTCTTTTTGAATTCCTGTTGAATAAATGAATGGATTTCATCCAAATCATCGGACTGGATCAAACCCCTGTTGATGCCCGATTGATTTGTTACAATGCAGAACCTGTTTCCTGCAGAAGCCATTTTTTTCAGGGATGGCAGAGTATTGTCAAAGAATGTAAAATCATCCAAAGAGCTGATGTATCCCGGATCTGGATTTAAGGTGCCATCCCGGTCTAAAAATATGCAGTCATAGTGTTTCATTGAATGGTTTTCACTTCTTTGAGACTCACATTTCCCAGCATAAAATAGACCGCACCAACTAGAACCAATGGGAAATACGAAATAGCGTGCGAAACTATTGCGTAGGTCAGGGCTTTATCACTTGCAATATTAAAGACCATTATAAGACTGTATTTTATCCCTGCATCATAAGTGCCGGCAGACCCTGGAAGGGCAGGAATTCCAATAACAATACTGCCCAGAACCAGTAAGATTCCAGTTCCAACAAACCCCAGTGAAATGCCACAGGCATCAAGAACGATCATTGTGCTACAATAATAAAAACCCCAGAGCACCAAACTGGAAAGAATGATCAACCCTGCATGATTGGTTTTTTTTATGATTGTTAAACCCTCGAAAATACGATTTACAGCAGAAAATAGTTTTTGACCATAATGAGAGTTGAAAATTGCCATGTACTCTATTTTTCCAAGCCAATTGAAATGTACTGTAAAAAAAATCAATACAATCAAAAAGACCGTAATTCCTGTAAACACAAACGCTCCAAACCGGCTATAGTCATCTTCAAAAGGAAACCATGGGATTGTCAAAGCAAAAATAAACACAACGATCACCAGATCTAAGATCCGTTCCAATATCACAGTTCCAAAAGCCTGCATCACAGTTATTTGCCTGCCTTTGGCAACCGCATAGGCTCTCAGTAACTCACCCAGTCGGAAGGCTAAAATCCCATTGCCAAAATACCCAACCAGTGTTGCGCCAAATAAGGGATGAAGTGGGATTACTTCAACTGGGTTCATCAACACCTGCCACCGGTAGGCTCTTACAATACAGCTTATGATTAGCAATAGACTCGCAATAAAAACACCGGTGTAATTGACCTGGTGAATCTGGATGACCAATTCGCCAAAGTCATCACCCCTGAATGCAAGGTAGATTCCAACGGCACTTATTATGCCAACAAGAAGTAATTTAAAATATCTATTCACGCAAGTCGATGATCTCAAATCCCTGTATATCCAGTTGTGGAATGCCTTTATTCTTAACAGGTTCCGATGAATTGACTTTAATTCTAATTTCTGAGTCCTCGGTTGGCCTTAATATAATATGTCTAGGTTTTCCTGTTCCAGGAACGGTCCATAGTGTACCTGATATGTCCCAATCCTTCAAAATAAAAGGAATGCGAAAACCGTTTTTCTCCATAAGTATCTCCCCAATCTGGATCGCATTTTCATTTCCGGATAATACATCAAAAACAGTTACATCTCCTGGTATGGTTGAATCATAAATGACCTGCTTCGTGGCTTTATTTATGGTTGTAATCGTTCCACTGTTATAGGTGATTCGTTGATTTAGATCATCAAAGGTATAGCGGTCATTCTCAATATAATAGAGTGTCCCGGAAGATTCAAACCGGTCTCCTAACTGTTCCTGATAAAAATCAATCTCCAGTATACGTCCACCCGGGACATCCATATAAGATTGAAATTGTTTATAAGGGCTGTCCTGGGGCCCAATTGCCTGAGCAAGAAGAGATAAGATAAAAATGGTTTGTCTCACAAGTCATGAATCCCTTATCATTTCGAGATAGGTTTCATCTACCAATACTTCCCTAGCCTTGCTGCCCGTAAAAGGACCTACGACGCCTGTCTGCTCCATTTCATCAATTAACCTTGCAGCGCGGGAATAGCCAACTTTAAGCCGCCTTTGTAAAAGTGAGATCGACCCTTGTTGATGCGTAATCACAAGCGCTATTGCTTCATTGAATAATTCATCCGTGCCTGTTTCACCGCCATCAATTCCAAAATCTGAAACCTGGGCTTCCCTGACAGATGGCAAAATTATTTCTTCAGGCTTTGGTTGGTCAGAGATGTGATTCATAACTGCTTCAATCTCTTCCAAAGATAAAAATGCATTGTGCATCCTGATTACATCTGAACTCCCTGTGCCAAGGTGCAGCATATCGCCCCGCCCGATCAACTTATCCGCACCCTGCTGATCAATGATCGTCCTAGAATCAATCTTACTGGCTACCTGGAATGCTATCCGAGATGAGAAATTTGCTTTTATAACACCTGTGATCACATCTACGGATGGCCGCTGGGTTGCGATCACTAAATGAATGCCTACAGCCCTGGCTAATTGTGCCAGCCTGGCTATAGGTGCCTCCACATCTTTTCCAGATAGCATCATCAGGTCTGCTAGCTCATCCACAACCAGAACGATGTACGGCATTATAGGTTCATCGTCCTTTTTCATTTTCTCATTGTATTCACTAATATTCCGAACCACAGCATCAGCCAGTACATTATAGCGTCGGTCCATTTCTTTCTCTAAGGCACGAAGTGCTAAGATTGCATTGTCCACTGATGTTACAATGGGCTCGGGGATATCTTCCATTTTTAAAAGATGATACCCATCCAACTCTTTAAAGAGGGTCATCTCAACCTTTTTCGGATCAATCATAACAAATTTCACCTCATCCGGTGTTGCCCTGTACAAAATTGAACATATGATGGTATTGATACAAACCGATTTTCCTGAACCGGTTGTTCCAGCAATGAGAAGATGGGGCATTTTAGCCAGGTTTAAAGTGCTTATTTCACCAGATGTCGTTTTACCAATGGCAAGGGTCAATAGGGATGATGCTTCCGCAAATTCCTGACTGTTCACAACAGATTTAAAATAAACAGTTGCTGGATTCTTGTTTGGAATTTCAATGCCCACAGAAGATTTTCCTGGAATCGGTGCAATGACCCTGACGCTGCTCGCTTTCATTACCCGTGCCAGATCATCTGCAAGTTGAACAAACTTATTCACTCTGATGCCTTCGGCTGGTTCAACTTCAAATAATGTAATGATCGGGCCGGGATGCACATTGACCACCTTACCTTCTACTCCAAAAGTAGACATGGACTGAGTTAAATAATTCGCACGTTCAACCAATTCGTCCCGGCTAAGATTATCAGAGATAGTAACGGGGTTCGCAAGTAATTCTGAAGAAGGGAGTTGGTATTTTCGTTTTGGTTTTTGTCTTTCTACTACTGCATCGATATCCACTTCTTCTGTCTTTGCTATCTCTTCAATATTCAAATCTTCCTTGCTGCCCTTTTCCAATTCGGGTTCATGATCTTCGCTTTTATATTCTTCTGGGCCAGCCTGATCCGCTACCACTCCAGGGCTTTTTCCTGCTATGAAATGGTCATCTCTCACATCTGAATCATCTTCAATTTCTTCTTCTGGATATTCTGTTTCCTGGACGGTCTCAGTCTCTTCTGGATCAATATTTAATTGTTCAGGTTCTTGATCTTTAGCTTCGTTCGCTGTCGAATCTCTTTCTTTCTGAGCATCAATTTTAGATTTCAGATCCTGGGTATGTTTCCGTTTTGCATCTTCTTTTTCCTCCTGCTTTTTCTTTTGAGCCTCCTTTGTCCGCCAAGTTTCCCATTTCTCTTTTCCGGATGCAAAAGGTCCGTAATAATCCAGGTTAAAATATCCCCGAATGACCATTAAGTATCCCGCAATGAGAAATAGCGCTGTTCCCCAGATACTTAGCCAGTCCAGAAATAACTCTGCCAGTACGCCACCAACAAGACCAGATCCCAGGTAGCTCACCGGTTCTTCTCCTGTAACCTGGATACTCAGGACGCCCACAGTTACCGATATAAGCACCATGATACCCAACCCGTAAGCAGATCCGCGAATAATCTCAGTTAATTCTTTTTTTGAAAAAAGGAACCATCCCCATACGAAGCCAAGCAGAGGTATGATGATGGTAGAAAAGCCAAAACCGAGTTTGATAAATAAATGAGAAGTAAAAATACCCAGGATTCCCATGGGGTTGGTGACCTGGACATTTGAAGAGATAGATGGTTCTTCGCTGGGGTTGTATCCACTAAGACTGACCAAGATAAAAACGGATAGTGCAATAGTGAGGATACCGAGTATTTCTAAACGACGTTCATTCTCCATGAAATGTACTTCTGATATGTGGAATTATCGGTAGAGATTATACGATTTTTTACCCGATTATTGAACAGTAAACTCACTAATCAAGTACAGAACTATTTACAAATCACTAGTTAATTAATCCATTAAGGAACCCTTAGTATAAAAAGGTGGTTTCACAATTACTGCTGGTTTTTTCTTCCCGCGAATATCAATTATAAGGTCAGTGCCTGCCTCCGTATAGGGTGTATTCACAAAACCAATCCCTATCCCCTTTTCTAAAGATGGACTCATAGTACCACTGGTAATTACACCTACTAATTCTTCATCGATGAATATAGGGTATCCATTTCGTGGGATAGCTTTTTCGGCCATTTCTATGCATACCAGGCGCCGTGTAACGTTTTTCTTGGCCTTCAGCAATGCTTCTTTACCAATGAACTCATCCTTTTTCAGCCGCGTTATCCAGCCTAATCCTGCTTCGATAGGATTGGTTGTTTCATCAATATCATTTCCATACAATGTATATTTCATTTCCATTCTAAGCGTGTCTCTACAGCCCAAACCTACGGGTTCAATGCCATGGTCCAAACCTGCATCCATAATCTGAGTCCAAATATTGATGATATCATCCGAACTGGAATATATTTCATACCCTAATTCTCCCGTATACCCAGTCCGTGATATAATGGCTTCTCGACCACTTACCTTTCCATCAATAAAATGATAAAATCGAAGATTACTCAAATTAGAATCCGTTAACATTTGCAGAATATCTCTTGAACGAGGTCCCTGGATTGCAATCAACGCCATTTTATCACTTATATCCTTGATCGTAACATTTCCTTGAATGTTTGATGTAAGCCATGCCAAATCCTTTTCTTGGTTGGATGCATTAACAACCACCATGAATTCATCTTCTTTTTTATAGACTAGAAGATCATCAACAATCCCTCCATGTTCATAACACATTGCAGAATAATGCGCCTGGCCCACTTCTAATGATTGCACATCATTTACCGTGACTTTTTGGAGAAACGTTTCTGCATCGGTGCCGGAAATGATGAATTCACCCATATGGCTTACATCAAACAATCCTGCTTTCGATCGAACAATCATGTGTTCATGGTTAATTCCAGAATAGTGAGTTGGAAGAAGGAAGCCGCCAAATGAGACCATATTCCCTCCCAAATCAATGTGGGTATGATATAAAGGAGTTTTCTTATCACTCATTTCTAATCTTCTATCCAGGATTTTAGTTTACCCATTCCTTCTTGGATATCTTCTTGCTCGATGCAGGAATAGGCAAAACGAATGTAGTGGTTCTCTTCATCAGCCAGAGGCGACCCAAAATGGTGCCTGGAGCAAAATGAAACACCCGTAGCTTCTAAAGCATCGGTTCGGAATAAATCCAGATCAGTATACCCTTTGTTTGCCATAACATCGGTAACATTTGGAAATAAGTAGAAAGTGCTTTCCGGTAATTGAAGGGATACCCCGTTAATTGTATTCAGTCCAGAAAAACAGATATCTCTGCGGGATTTTAATTCGGATAAAATCCGTTTAGAGCCGGATTGATCTTCTCGAATAACCTCTGCCAAGGCATGTTGAATGAAATGATTCGTGCAGGATTCATCATTGATGTTGAAACGAGCCATATGTCTGATGACTTTTTCAGGACCGATGGATGCACCTACGCGCCATCCCGTCATTGCAAATTTTTTGGAAAAGGTATACAAAATCACGGTACGTTCTTTCATCCCGGGAATACTGACAATTGAACGTGGGGATCTATCAGTGTAACGTATTTCAAAATAAGCATCATCGCTTAAGACCCACAGATCATGTTCTGTAGCTAAGGCTGCCAGGGATTGCATCTCTTCCAGTGAAGATGAAGCACTCATTGGATTCTGATAATTATTGTAAATCAAAATGGTGGTCTTATCCGTGATTGAATTCCTCAATTTTTCCATATCAATTTCGAAACCAGTATCCGTTTCATTGTAGCTGTATGGAACCGGGATACCGCCCTGATATCCTATCTGGGATTCATAAATGGGATATCCTGGATTCGGGTATAATGCTTCATCTCCCTCATTCATAACCGTAGCAAGAAATTTCCAGATGGTGGGTTTACCGCCCGGTTGAATCACCACATTTTCTAGACCATATTCTACACCCCGTTTAGACCCCACATCATGTGCCAGGGCCAAGCGAAGTTCAGGAATGCCTTCCGGTGCACAATATCCATTCTTAGCATCATTCATATACCGGTTTGTTGCTTCACGGATATTGCTTGGTGTTTGAAGATTTATATCACCCAGATGAAAAGGATAAACTTTATTTCCCTTGTCAGCCCATGCCTTTGCCTGGGCAGAAACAGCAAATGCGGTTTCAGTACCTAACCGGTCAAGTTTGGCATTCAATTTCATCACGCCATTAATTGCTTTAACGCTTTTTTGATTACTGATTCTAACTCGCCTTCAAGTTCACCGGTCTTTTCAAGCTCAGTGCATGCTTTTTTTGCATAATTGGATTTATACCCCAAGGAGATAAGCGCATTTACCGCGTCCGTAAATAATTGAGAATGATGACCACCACCATCATCAAATCCAAGGGATGAATCATCCGTTTTAATAAATTTTTCTTTCAACTCAACAATGATTCGTTTCGCGGTTTTTGCACCCACACCCGGTACAGCAGTCAGTGCTGTAACATCGCCCGCTACGATACGATCTTTTAATTTAGACGGATCTATTCCAGACAGGATCGTCAGGGCTAGCTTTGGTCCAATGCCACTGATCGAGATCAGCAAATGGAATGTGTTTCTTTCCTTACGGTCTGCAAACCCATAAAGGTTCATCATATCTTCCCTGACATGAAGATAGGTTAGGACATGGACATCACTCCCCTCTCTGGGAAGCGATTCCAGTCCGTTAATGGACATCATAACCTTGTAGCCCATGCCATTTACAATAATAACAGCGTGCGTATGCGTTTTTTCCTGTACAGTTCCTTTGAGCTGATCGATCATGCGAATCTGGCCTGGTTGATAAAGCAGAGCCCAACCGCCATGGCATCAGACACATCCAGGGGTTTGGGCGGCTCTTTTAATTTTAATATTTGGGTCACCATATAAGAGACCTGTTCTTTAGATGCGGCACCGTTCCCACACACAGACATTTTTACTTTGCGTGGTGCAAATTCATGGACCGGGATGTCAGCCTGGGCCGCCGCCAGAATAATCGATCCACGTGCCTGACCGAGTCTCATGGCAGATTTAACATTTTTACTGTAAAATGCATCCTCAATAGCCATTACATCCGGTAAAAATTGATCAAGAATTTTATTCATTTCTTCAAAAAGATAATTTAAACGTTGAGGCAATGTATCTTTTGGTTTGGATTTTATGGTACCGTAAGCAGACAGCCGTGTTTTATTATCTACAACATCCAGCAAGCTGAATCCTGTGATACCTAATCCTGGATCTACACTTAATACACGCATTTTTTAAACATCAAGGATGGAGCCTTCGTCCACATTAAAGTTCGAATACAATTTATTGATGTCATCGTTTTCTTCTAAAGCACCCATTAGTTTAAGAGTAGTTTCTGCTTCTTTCCCACCCAGTGTCTGAAGTGTTTTGGGCACCATTTCGATTTCTGCAGAACGTATTTCATACCCCACATTTTCCAAAGCATCTCTAACTTCCATCAAGGATGATGGATCCGTAGAAATAGCATAAATGTTAGTATCTGCTTCAAAATCATCTGCACCTGCGTCGAGTGCAGCTTCAAACACCGTATCTTCTTCCCCGGCTTCACTATCCAGAATGATTTGCCCTTTTTTATCAAATATCCAGGATACGCTTCCATTTTCAGCAAGGTTGCCGCCAAATTTAGATAGTGTGGAGCGTACTTCGGCAACGGACCTGTTCTTGTTATCCGTTATAATGTCCATCATAATTGCTACCCCTCCAGGTCCATACGCTTCGTAGGTAATTTCTTCGTAAATTACCCCTTCCAATTCTCCAGTGCCTTTCTTGATGGCACGTTCGATCTTGTCCAATGGCATATTATTTGATTTTGCGTTAGTAACGGCTTTTCTGAGTCTTGGGTTGGCATCGACATCGCCACCTCCCAACCGGGCGGAAATAGTGATCTCTTTTATAAGTTTAGTAAATATTTTTCCGCGTTTGGCATCCTGGGCTCCCTTTCGGTGCCTGATATTGGCCCATTTACTGTGTCCTGCCATAATTTCCCTGAATATTACACGGGAAAACTACAGAGATTTCACATCGCCCTTCTAATTTTTTTGATCTTTTGAGAGCCTACCTTGTTCGATCCGGCTTCTTACTATCCAGATATTCTTATATCCTTTTTTTGCCAATGTTTCCTTGGTGGCGTCTGCCTGATTTTTTGTTACGAAATTACCATAACGAATTTTATATAAAGGAGCTTCAAAGACTAGGTAAAGAGAATCAGGCAATGCCCTGTCAAATTTTCGCAAGATTCTATTCGCTTCTTCTACTGAGGATGATTCAAACACCTGGAGTCTGAATCCATCCTGTGTGGTAAAACGGGCATTTTTTATTGAATCCAGAACATCCAATTGTGATGTGCCAAATATCTTATCCAGTACTTTAGGTGTTTTAGGGATGGGATCCCGGACCGTGCTCATATCAAACCAATACAGGGAATCCTGTCCAAACAATATTCCCGTTACAATACAGATGAAAATGAACTGCCTCATTTTATGGACCGCATTGATTCTGCTGGTATCCATCCTTTTTTACCATCCATGAGAATAATTTCAACCCAATCCTTTTGGGTTTGATGAATATCTGCAATGCTGCCTTCATTAATGCGGAAAAGAACAGTGTTTTCACCATAAAATGGACCTGAATATGCATCCACACCATTCGCAATCACAACAGCAGTATTCGTTCTTTTTTCCTGAAAATATTTATCCAATGCAATTCCATGGACACTGAGGGTGAGAACAAGGATTGCGGTTAACATCGATTGGCTAATCATCCCACGGATCCATCCAAACTGCAGACCAAAAACCCACATTGCCTGTATGAGGAGAACCAGACTTCCAATCAATACCCATTCTGCCAAAGTAAAATTGGATTTGACGTTTCGATATGTATGTAAAAGGAAAAAAGGTTCTGGCATATTGATCCGGTCAATTCTGCGTGCCTTGGATACAGCAAGGTTATGCTGAATATCCCTGTCCCGTGGCGCAAAATCAAGAGCCTTCGAATAGGACCAGATGGCCTGGCCGATATAGTGGAGACGATAATAAGCATTGCCCAGATTGTAAAATAGATCACTGTTCTCATATCCCAGTTCCAATAAGGATTCATACGCCTGAATCGCATCTTCGTACTGTTCTTGGATCATGGCATCATTCCCTTCGGTAAAAAGGTCATCCGGGATGCCAGACATTCCTGTAGAAAAAAACAGGGGAAACGCAAGTATCCACCTCATATCAGATTTCTCTCCACCCGTTTCATAATATCTGCCATATGGTTCAATAGGGTTGCTTCTTTCTTTATACCACCGGGGGCAAATCTTCCTGCATCACAAACTTTCAAAAAAGCCAGAACTTCTTCCATTAAATCTGGTTCCACAAGATTGCCTAAAATGGATTCTACATAGGTAGGATCCAGATTATGGCTGGGTAAAACAAATTTATTTTTAAGATAGATGTAAAATGCGCAGCTTGCAGTTTCAAATGGATCTTTATTCTTCTTTTTTAACTCTTTAAGCCCATTTCTCAACGCTCCGCGAATCTGGCGACCTTCCGCAGTGGATAATCGATACCCTGTAAATTGCGATATGAACGTGGGTGAAATAAAGATTACTACAGAAAAAAGATAAAGTAAAATAGCGATAGATGACCTTCCTTGATATTGCCCATTAAGGGCTGCAGGATCCGTATGGATAAATCGTATATCCTGGCCAATCAATTCCACCTCACGTTTGGTGAGCCCTGACCCGGTATATAATTCAGTGTCCCCCGGAGCAACAGATATTTCAATGGGATCGGTCTGGGTCCGTTTCCAAGAATCGGAGTTTGGATCGAAATAAGACATTTGTATACGGGGAATAGTGATGTTACCCGCCTGTCTGGGAATCAGGATGTATTCCCATGATTGTGTGCCCGTCAGGTCATCTCTAAATGCATCTTTCTCAAATGTATCCGTAGGCGGAAATGCTTCCACTTCATCAGGGAATTTGATCTCGGGCAATGAAAAAAGCCCAAGATTGCCGGTCCCCGTCATTGCGACCGTAAAGGTAAAACCCTCATTGACCTTTGCCGTTTCACGGTCCATCCCCGACCCTATACTGAATTCACCGACAGCTCCGCTGAAATCAAATGGACGGGGTTCCGGAAAGGCTTGAATAATAATATTTTTTTCCTTTGATCTTAATACCTTCGTTTTCCTTTCGGAGAAAAATGAATCAAAGAAGGGATCGAAGAATGGATCCCGGCGACGTTTTTTTTTCTTAATCTCAATATGGGCTTTTACTTTTACGGAAGGTATTGTATGGTTATCTGATGGTATGGGAAATAATGCTCTCTGCCCCAGATTTGCTACCTGGTATTTAACACCCTGAACGGTCACCTGTTGTGCCTGATATTGTAATCGTTGAGGCGTATAAAGGTCTTCAGCCCAGAATCCAGGAAATTCAGGCATCTGGAACTGATCAATAGATGCTATGGATACATCTACATGTTTATAAAGTTTGTAGGTCAGGGTAACCTGCTCTCCCAAGTAAGCTTTTTCTTTATCCACTTCTGCCACAAGAAAAACAGTGTTCTCGTACGCATTTCCAGACTTGATGACCTGGATCGGAATAGGTTTACCTCGAAACGATTTTCCATCGACTGTTCCGGATAAGGCTGGAATCGCCAGAGTTCCTCCCCGTTTTGGGGATAGTGTCCAGGTGAGTGTTTTTGTACTGGTCATACTGCCGTTAATCCATTGAATATTTGTCTGCTGTCCAGGTCCGCTCAGGATTTCAAAATCATCTTTAAGTTGGTTCATATCAACCTTTGCAAAATCATCACTCCCATTGACTTCAATCGAGAGTGTAAACAATTCCCCTTCTTCCACCCGGTTTCGATCCACCGAAATCTGAACTGTTTGAGCCAAGGACAGAGAAATGGCTGCCAACCCTACCAAAAAGCGCGTCACCAGTCTTTCTCCATTTTTCGTGATTTTGATTTCGCAATTTGGCGTTTTTGATTGATCTTCTCCTGGTCTTTTAAAGCATTCAGAATCGCTTCGGCCTGCATTTGTTTATCTGATTTTTTCCCCTGTGATGCTTCCTGTTCTACTTGAGATTGTTGTTGCTGTGCAGGTTTTTCGGATTGTTTCTGGTTTTCCTGATTCGGATGGTTCTGCTTTTGATCTTCTTTATTATCTTGCTGCTGATCCTGGCTCGCCTGGTTCTGTCCATCATCCTCTTTTTTTTGATCTGAATTCTGATCTTGTTGTTGTTCTTGCTCTTCGGTCTGCTGCTGTTCTATAACCTGTTTCAAGAGTTCGTAATTTATTTTTGCATCTTCATCCATCGGGTCTAATTCAAGGGCTTTCCTGTACATGGCTAGACTTTCAGCCATTTTCTGTTGATCACGAAACATATTTCCCAAATTGTACAGAGCTTTGGCTGCCAATGAGGGATCATCAGAATTTTTTACTGCATCCAATGAACGTGTTGCTATTTCCATATCCTGCTGCTTATAGGCTGTTGCTCCAAGTCCAAATTGTGCTGCAGCGTCATTTTTTCGATTATTAAGAACATGTTCATAATAGGCACGGGCTTCATCGTATTTCCCGCTTCTATAAGCTTTCCTACCTTTATCCTGTCCCTGAAGTGCACTCATTAAAAAAACAATAATAGAAAATCGAATCATGGTCTAACCTTTGGCCGTGTTGGCATAACAAATCCCACGACTAAAAAACAAAAAGCCACCAGGGCAAAGGATTGATACCGGTCTTCATATTCAGAAAATTCATGGGTAGAGATGGTTTTTTTCTCCATGTTTGCAATGGCTCCCGCAATTTCCTTGTAGGTATCTTGAGTATTACCAAACCAGAAAAAAGAACCGTTTCCTGCAGCTGCAATCTCTTTCAGAATAGTTTCATCCAGGGAAGAAGTAATGAGTTTACCATCCCGGTCACGTTTGTATTGAGTGGTTTTTTTATCTTTACTTTTCTCAGGAATCAAACTCCCCGCTTTTGACCCAACTCCAACCGTATTGATCATAAGGCCAGCATTTGCTGCTTTTGCAGCCAGTTCCACTGCTTGACCCTCATGATCTTCCCCATCGGAAACAAGGAGCATTACCTTAAATTTATCTGATTCTTCTGTGTAAGCAGACAGGGCTGTATTCATGGCTGAACTCAGTGCAGTACCCTGAGTGGGAATCATATCGGTATCAATCTCATTCAAGAATAATAAGGCGGCTTCATAATCTGTTGTTAAAGGCAAATACAAATGACTTGAACCTGCAAATACTATAATGGCTACACGGTCTCCCTTCAAATGTCGTATGAGCCGACCCAGTTCAAATTTGGCTTTTTCTAATCTAGAGGGTGTTATATCCTCCGCATTCATACTTGTGGATGTATCCAGGGCAATTACCAGATCAACTCCTTTTCTCTCAATTGGACGAACGCGGGTACCTATCTGTGGGCCCGATGCCGCAAGGGCCAGAACCGCCAATCCAGCCAATATGATTCTGTTTTTCCATTGCAAGCGGTCAGCATCTATATTTTTCCGGGATACAGCTGCTACTTTCTCTGATGCATTTTTGTAAACGGAACCACGTTTTCCATCTTTCAAACGCCAAAACACCCAAAGTCCAAATTGAACAAGTAGAAAGGCCAAGACCCAACTAAATCGAAAGGACATCAGGTTTTACTCCTGAAAATCGAACGGCGAGTAGTTTCCATACCAAGGCCTAAAATAAATGCGGGTATTAAAAACCAGCCATAGAGTTCTTTGTATTGGGTGAACTCTTTCACATCTATCTCGGATCGTTCTAATTCATCGATTTCAGCATAAATGGATTCCAGTGCTTTCACATTGGTTGCTCTGAAAAATTTTCCGCCGGTGACACTGGAAATATGCTTTAACGTTTCTTCATCAATCTCATTTCGAATCAATCCTCGACCGGGAATTCGTGTATAGGATTGGTTCGTTCCAGCTCCAATCGTGTAGATTTTAATATTGTATTCTGCTGCCAATTCCGCTGCTGTCTTTGGATCAATTTCTCCTGCATTATTACTTCCATCAGAAAGAAGGATCATAACCTTACTTTCCACGTCGCTTTTCCGAAGACGGTTGGTTCCGTTGGCTATAGCCATGCCAATGGCTGTTCCATCATATTCTTTGGAAGCAATCGTGATATCCTTGGTAAGGGATTTTAAAACCGATTTATCAACCGTTAAAGGACATTGGATAAATGATTCACCGGCAAAGACCAGAATTCCTATTCGGTCTTCTTTCCTCCCCTGAATAAAGTCACCTGCAGTTTTCTTTACCGCTTCCAGGCGGTTCGGGGAGAAATCATCTGCAAGCATACTGGAACTGATATCTAAGACCAGCAGCATATCAATCACACTGACGGATGTTTTCCGCAGGTTATCAACCAGTCTGGGACGGGCCAGCCCCGTAATAATCAGGACGAGAACGGTGCAATAAAGGATTTTTATAAAATTGTTTTTTCTCGCCCCTGCCTTTTGAATCTCATTTGATATGTAGGATGTTGAAGAAATTCGGATTGTTCCTTCCTTATTTTTGCCTACACTGCGATACCATCCAATCAACACTGGAATAATGGTGAAAAGCAGTAAATACATGGGGTGCTGAAATTCCATTGACCACATAGATGTATTTAGTCCCGAATCATATCAGATTTTCAAACGATAGAACCGGGAAATAGTTTCTGGATAAAAACGGTGCGTCTACACCCATCCGCACACAAAAGAGACTATTCTTTTTCTTTCTTAGAATCTCCTTCCAAATCAACACCATCTTTAGCATCCATGATCTCCTGTTTACCTGTTTCAACAGCATCCTTGAATTCATTGATACCTTTTCCAAGCCCCCGGGCTAGTTCAGGCAGCCTTTTTGCTCCAAACAACAGCAGGATTACCAGAAAAATGAGAAGAAGTTCGCCTGTCCCTAGATTGAACATAGCATAGTTTACATTAGGATAGTACAAGAAGTCCCCCAATATTTTATCTAAAATACCTCAGTATATAATATGCAGTCCCTAATCCAATGACGCTGGTAAAATTAAAATTCATAGATAGACCAAACTTTAATGTGATAATGTTTAAGTCGATTACAATCACACCCATTTCATTACCAACCCTGCCTCCAATATCAAGTGGTAGACTGGTTAGAAAAAAGTCTTTTACCACACCTTCTGGAAGCATCCAACCCATAATATTGCCTAACACACCGCCAATGACCGCCCCGGAAAATAAACCAATAGCGATCAGTGAGATATCCCGATTTTTCATAACCTAGATATCAATTTTTGATTGTATCTGATTTTTTTGGTGATGAATAAGCCAGTGAATAATGTTCCAGCCAATGAAAACAAGTGTGATGGGTAATAGGAAGAATCCACGGAACCATACAATACCTAATACGGAAAAAATAAAGATAACTAAAAGAATTGAATTTGTGCGGCCGGATTTAAATGATAATAATGGAAATTTGGCAAAGTGAATGGGACTAACCATCAAAAAACTCAATGCTGCCACAAGCATCAGTGCGGTTCTAGGGTCACCGTAATCACCGTGAATTTGATAATTAAAAAATAAGTACGAAAATAAAGTAATTGTTGCAATAGGCGTAGTGAGACCTAGTGTGTAGGACTTTGGCTCCCCCGATTCCTGGTCTATGTTGTATCTTGCAAGTCGAATAGTCCCAAACATTAGCGGCATAAAGGCAATCAAGCCCCCCAAGAGTGGATATAACCCGTCCACATAAAGAGAATAGACCAAAATGGACGGTACAACGCAAAAAGAAACTGTATCTGCCATGGAGTCAAACTCCATGCCAAATCTGGATTCGATCCCCAGCATGCGGGCAATTTTTCCATCAAAGACATCAAAAAGGCCAGCAATCAGTACAAATACCCCGGCTTTTAGAGGATGTCCGTTTAGAATCAGGCCAATAGCCATAAATCCAAGGAACATATTTACCAATGTTAAGATATTGGGAATAAAATGTTTTGGTTTTCTTCTCATTTTAATACCATTTATATTTATTGAAATGTACCAATAATAGTCCTGTTTCCCACTACTTTCTGGCCTAATTCTACGGCAAGATTTATAGTGTTAGGTAGTATCAAATCTGTACGGGAACCAAACCGGATAAAGCCTAATCTGCCGCCCATTTCCATTGTTTCTCCATGTTTTGCATAACAGATAATCCTTCGTGCAATAAGTCCAGCTATCTGTTTTACCTTAACAGTCCCTGCCTTGGATAAAATGGTTATTTCAGTCCGTTCATTTTCGTCCGAAGCCTTATGGTCAAACGCAATTAAAAACTTTCCTTTCTCATATTTCACATCTGAAAATCTACCTTTAATGGGCATGCGGTTTGCATGGACATTAAACACATTAAGAAATATTGAGACAAGTTGACTCTCACCCAACTCATGATCGGTTATGGTTTCTATTTTAACAATTTTTCCATCAGCGGGAGCAATAATTAGATGTTCATTTTCAGGTGCAATTCGCAGTGGATCTCTAAAAAAATTAAGACAAAACAAAAGGATGGCACCAATAACTGCAGGCGCATAGATGGGGATTCCCATCTTTGCCCACAGCCATATCAGGATTCCAGTGATTAAAAATAACGGTAAAACAATTACACGTCCTTCCGGTGCAAGTCTCATTAATTCTGGCTACCTCTGTATTTCCCTAATCTCATTTTAACTTTTTTATAGTTCCCATTTCTGAAAATTTGTAATGTGACTTTATCCCCCGACCTGAGATCATTTTCTAAAATTACGGTTCTTATATCACTTGGTTTATTCACATCTTCTCCATTGACAGATAATATAACATCACCCGGCTCCAACCCTGTCATGTCTGCAGGACTGCCCTGGTTTACTTCAACGATAATTACACCTTTAACAAAAGGAATATCAAGATACCGGGATATACTTCGCGTTACGGATTGCACAATCAATCCTGTTGAATACCCGCGATCAATTTCCCCGGTCATTCTCAATTCTTCTGCTATTCGCCGTGCGGAATTAATTGGAATTGCAAACCCGATTCCAACAGAACCTCGAAAATGTTCATAATCGGTAAAAATAAATGTATTAATTCCAATAACTTGACCCATCGCATTGACCAATGGTCCACCCGAATTACCAGGATTGATCGCTGCATCAGTTTGGATCATGTCCTGGAGTACTTTTCCTGATTTTTGCATTCCAAAATCCATATTGGTGGCACTAATGATCCCCACACTGGCAGATGGTTTATTGCTGATTGAGAACAGTTCAAAAGGATTCCCAAGGGCAATAACCCATTCCCCAATCAACAGATCATCAGAATTGGCTAACTCTGCATAGGGAAAGTCGGAACCGGAAAGTTTTATTAATGCAAGGTCAGATGTTTCGTCCGAGCCTATAATCTCTGCTTCATATTCATCTCCTCCCGAAAGCGTTACCGTTACCTTGTCAGCATTTTCAATGACATGGTGGTTGGTCATTACAAACCCATCGGGGCTTATCACAACCCCGCTTCCGGAACTTTTCATTGGATAAATTTCACGTGGGTACATAAACCCAAAAAATGGATCATAGGATACAGATGAAATATGCTGTTCCACGTTGATACTCGCTACCGCAGGACCCACTTTTTCTATGGCACGGGTAATGGCTGTCTCTCTAGATTTTGAAATTTCATCTGCATAAGGTATCGAAACGGTCAGACAGATGATGAAACGTAAATAATGTTTATGCATAATTTATTTTTTCTAGAATCAATCCCTGTGCAGGAGCTTTAAAAACCTGGACATCCTTTCTTGGTATTTCCAATAAAGATAGAAATTCTTTTTTTGAAAATTGAGTTTCATTTACAGCAATCATTGTGCCTACCAGGTACCTGATCATATGATGTAAAAATCGATTTCCTCCAATAAAAAAGGTTAACATTTCCTGATCAGACTTCCATTCAGAATGGTAGATAGTGCATTTCGTATTTTTCAAATCGTGCCTAAACTTACAAAAAGATAAAAAATCATGTTCACCCATTAATTTTTTTGCCAGGGTATTCAAAAAATCAATATTAAGACCTGATATGGTCCAGGATTGATTCCTATACAGGATGGAATGGCCAATGTAACACTGATACCTGTAGTATCTGCTTTTAGCATCATATCTGGCATGAAAATCATTATGCGTATGTTCAACACCTACGATTCTACAATCCTGCGGAAGATTCCCGTTTAGTGCCCTTTTGATGCCCCCTTCATCTAATTTTAATTTCATATCTGTATGAGCAACCTGTGCCCAGGCGTGGACTCCTGCATCCGTTCTGCCTGAACCATGTACAGGAATTCGATCCGTTGAGTTAGTAATTTTTTGAACGGCATTTTCCAAAACACCCTGAACTGTTCTACTTTTATTTTGAAGTTGCCATCCGGAAAATTCTGATCCATCGTATTGGACTACTAATTTATATCTGGACAAATGAATGCACTCCAAATACTGCAATGGTGATACTTATCCACCACACGAAATCAATGGGTTTAAATTGAATGTAGGGATAAACACTTCTTGGAGAGTGTTGCCCATACCCCCGCATAATCATGCTCTGCGTTATGGTTTCAGTTTTTTCCAGATTCAGTAAGATAAAGTCAGGAATAGAACGGGCAATTTGGGTAACTTTTTTCAAGGTTGATTTAGGGATGTGTATGGACAGTGCCTTTTGCGATCGCTCTACATGCCGCCACTGTTCCTGAACGCTGGGGAAGAATCGTATGGTCATTTCAAAAAACAATACGAGTTTATCGAACCAGTGAAACTTAATCTTTGATGTATACCATAGGCTCCTTAATGCCAGGAGTGTATCCTGGGTTCTGGATTCAACTAGGTATAGCGTCATAATACTCACCAGCCCACATAACCGAATTGTTGCAAAAAAAACATCCAATAGGATAACGGGGGCTGGTCTGGACGAAACGAGGAAGGAAATACATAAAAATAATACCCCGGTCAGTGGGAAATAAATCCAGAACGGGCGTGTATATATTTTCCATTCTTCCCAATGGTGTTTCTTATAGAGTATAAGAATAAGGACTGCCATTATATGTAGGCACAATAGGAGTGCATCATTTGACAGAAGGGTTGAAAAAGAAAATAGAAGGTAGAGAAAAAGTCGAGTTAAGGGATTCATGATGACATTAAAAATATATCTGCAATTTCAACCCATGACTATTTTTCCCAAACATAGGCAATACTGCAACAGATTCAATTTTCTCTAATCGGGAAAGATACAATGCATCAATTGCTGATATAATATGGTTTACAGCAACCGCAACAAGAATATCCATTCCTCTCTTCGCAAGAAGATCGCTATTGATTCGCATGGCTTCAAACTTTTTCATATTGCTTGCGGAATCCCATACCCAAGCATCACCTTGATCATATAGTTCATCCATTATACGCCATCGCAAATGTTCTGCATTATGGTGTTCCAGATCTATGTAATTACCTATATCAACCCAGTATTTGTGGTTTTTTCCGTTAACATCAACACCAGCGTGTTCACCAGCAAATGATTCATATTCAAGCGCCTGGTGGTATGAGAATGTGTAGGCACCTAAGCATGCAGTCCAGAGGGTTACTTCAGTCAAGGTAAATATTTTAGCACGTTTTTTATTGCCCAGGGCTGTTTCCCCCCACCCTGGCAGTATGGCTGACCTGACAGCAGGATGAATCCCAGGAGTTTCGCTGAGAAGTATTCCGGAAAATGTTAGGGCTATGATTGTTTTTTTAAACACGACACGGGTCCAAGAAAGAGAAAAATTACAAATGAGATCACAGCAAAAACATCACCATAATGGCTGTAAAAACTGCCGGGAGTATATAGGGGAATGTTCTCCATAAAAACTAACGCTATTCCAAGGGGAACTTTTCTCTGCACTTCTCCAGTAGGTAAAATGACACCTGAAATACCCGTGTTTCCTGATCTTACAACAGGAATCCGGTTTTCGATTGCCCTGAGGCGAGCCAACTCAAAATGCTGGTATGGACCTGCAGATTCACCCAGCCAGCCATCGTTGGCCTGGATCATAAGGATATCAGCTCCATTTTGAACAAATTGTCGGGCATAACGGGGTAAGCTGGACTCGTAGCAGATTAAATCAGAAAACTGTACTTGATTCCATTTGAAAATTTTATAGTCTTTGCCCCCCTGAAACACACCACGATCGATATTTAAATTCAGGTTTTCCAGCGGATGAAAAAGGCCTGGAAATAAATCATATTCTGCGAAGGGTACGAGATGGATTTTTTCATACATCTCATAGGCTTTTTTAGGGCTTAAATACATGGCACTATTATAATATACTTTTTTCCCTTCGGGGTCAATAATGCGATCTACCGTTCCCACAAGAACAGGAATTCCGGTTGTATCGACTTTTGTTTGTAATTGAGATCGAATGCGGTTATTTAACCTCAGATAGGCCGGAAGTGCAGTTTCAGGAAATAAGATAAAATCCGGGCGCAGGGATATGGCAGTGTTGTGTAATGAATCCATGAACATCAAAGTCTCCTGCCGGCTGGAATAGTCCCATTTTTCATTGGGGTTTACATTGGGCTGTATAATAGCTATATCTATAGAATCTGATTTGGATTGAAAGAATTGCATTCTTCCCCACCCGGAAAAAAATAGACCTAAGAAAATAATTGCGGGAATAATATGTACTTTTTTTATACCTGTTTTTGAATATATTAAATTATAAAGTATTACATTTATAGATATAATCCAAAATGCTATATAATAGGTACCTGCAATATCTATATTTTGCAATATTGGCAAATAATCTGTCTGGGTTAAAGCCAAGTTCCCCCAGGCAAAACCCAAAGGTCCAAAACTACGGATCCATTCGAGGGAAACAACCAGAAAGGGCAGCATAAGGTAAAGATTAACATCTTTGCGCAAGGCGCCAGTTATAGCCCCCGCTATTCCCCAGAACAATGCCAGATACATCACCGCACTTATCAGGGAAAAAAGGACCACGCCAAATTCTGCACCGGAGTTCGCACCAATCCAATAATTTGAAATCAGATTATAGACCAGGCCAAAAATATATCCTGATTTAAAATTATTCTTTGTATTATGGGTGAACCAGACATGGATCAGTGGAATAAAGCCAATATACACTAAAAAGCCAAGGTGCCAGGGCTGGTAGGCAATGCCTACACATAGTCCTGATACAATGGCCAGTTGCCATGCTGGCCTTGTAAATATATAATTCATTTTACTCTGGTTAAATCTAAAAATTGTTGCAGAAAGATTGCTGCAGCTCTTTCATCGATCATATGTTTATTATGCCCGGTCTTAATATTTTGCTGAATAAGTGATTTCTCTGCACTGACAGATGATAATCGTTCATCCTGGAGATGGATGGGAATATTTAAAATCGTAATAGTGTGTGCAAACGCACGTACTTTTTTAGTTTGGTGCGTATCCTGACCTTTCAGACCAATAGGCAGCCCCACAACGAAACATTCAATTTCTTTTTCCGAAATGATAGCTTTTAAATCACGTATGACCCAATCATCTCCTTTATTTGGAATGGTGCGAAACGGAGACGCTATAATCTTAAGTGGGTCAGACAGGGCCAGACCAATTCGACTATCACCATAGTCGATTCCCAGAATTCGACCCATGAATTATATGGGCTTGCGCAAATGTGCTTTTAGGATTTTTCCTGGTTTAAACCGGGTCTTTTTATGAGCCGGAACATAGATTTCCTCATTGGTCCTTGGATTTCGAGCCCGCGGCTTAGCCTTGGTGGGTTTGGATTCAAAAACACCAAAATTCCTGATCTCAATCCTGGTATAGGGACTGTCCTCTGTTAAAAAATCCCGAACAATATTAAAAAAATCGTCCACCATGCCGATGGATGATCTTACACTCAACCCTCGACGATGTGCTAACTCAGTGGCGATATCTTTCTTTGTATATGTTTTTATTTCCATTATCGACCTGCTCTTTCTACATAATCTATATGTTTTAATTTTGTCATTTTTCGCATCAAGCGATTTAATTGACGGTTATTATTAACTTGCACAATGAAAAGTGCCTCAGCAACTGTTTCATTCACCTTAATATCTACACTTGTAATATTTACATTCTGTTTGGATATACATTCGGACATATCTTTCAGCCAGCCTTTGTAATCCTGCCCAATGATTTTTAAGCGTACATTGAATTGATCCGATGATTTAACATTCCAATTGATAGGAACCAAGCGGTCCGATTCATGGCTGAGCAGAGGTAAACTTTTACAGGCACTTTGATGCACTGTGACCCCCCGGCCCCGCGTTACAAAACCGATGAGGTCATCCCCGGGAATGGGATTGCAGCATTTTCCATAATTGACAAGAATATTTTCTATACCATCTAAAATAATACCATTTGTATTTGATCGGGCAAAATTAAAAAAACGATTGGAATCTTCATCTTCCGTGCTTTCCTGAATTTCTTCTTCTTTCGGACGGAGTTTTTGGAACATGTCTCGGACAGTTATCAATCCTGAACCGATTGCCTTGAGAAGTGTGTTCGAGTCAGCGTACCCAAAACGTTTGTAGCTATTACGAAATTCATCTACGTTTTTTGATAATTTCATTCGCCGCAATGTCTTGATCAGCAATTCATCACCCAGTTTGATACTTCCCTCATCCTGTACTTTTTTCAGATAGCGACTCACTTGGGTCCGCGCTTTGGTGGTCACAACAAATTTTTGCCAGCCATAACTGGGCATTTGTTTCTTACTGGTGATAATCTCAACCATATCACCATTTTTGAGTTGGGTGTTCAACGGTACAACAGCATGGTTTATTTTCGCACCTATACAGTGCATTCCAACCTGTGTATGTACTTGGAAAGCAAAATCTACAGGGGTGGAACTGATGGGTAATTGGATAAGATCTCCCGCGGGGGTAAAAACAAATATCTCTTCGTTATAAAGATCAATTTTAAGAAGGTTCATGAATTCTTTCGGATCCGTAGACTCATTTTGCAGGATTTCCAGTAATTCACGTAACCACTTCACATTACTGTCAATTTCAGATGAACTGCCATCTTTATACACCCAGTGTGCTGCCACACCTATTTCAGCCGTTTCTTCCATCTCCTTTGTCCGGATCTGTATTTCAATCATTTGGCCGTTTGGACCTACTACCGTTGTATGAACGGATTGATAGCCATTGGATTTTGGAGTAGCAATAAAATCCTTGAAACGGTCTTGAACAGGCAAATAAATACTATGGACTATACCTAGAGCGAGATAGCACTGTTCAATTTTATCTACAATGATACGGATGGCATAGAGGTCGTATATTTCATTAAAAGATTTATTTCGGGTCAACATTTTCCCATAAATGGATGCATAGGATTTTGCACGTCCATAAACATCTGGGAAAATATCGTAGTTCTTTAATTCTTCTTCAACAGGTCCAATAACCTTCTTGATAAATTTATCACGCTGTTTTTTACTGGATTTGATATTGGATTCGATCTCCTTGAATCCTGCAGGATTCAAAACACTGAAAACAAGATCCTCCAGTTGAGATTTCACAGTTGACATACCCAGGCGGTGGGCCAGTGGAACATAGACATCCCGAGTTTCTACAGCGATCCGGTGCCGTTTAATCTGGGGCATGTGTTTAATGGTTTCCATATTATGCAGTCGGTCAGCAAACTTGATAATAATGACCCTTAGATCCTGTGCTACAGACAGGAGCATTTTCATAAAATTTCCAGCCTGCTTTTCCTTCCGGGATGAATAGGTAATGCCTCCGATTTTAGTAAGACCATCTACTAGATTCCCGAGATCATTCCCAAACATCTGGGTTATTTCATCGAGCGTTGCATCCGTATCTTCAACCGTATCATGTAGAAGGCCCGCAATAATGGTTGTTGTATCCATTTTCCATACCGCAAGCGTATTTGCCACAGCAACACAATGGGTAAAGTAAGGCTGTCCCGACAAACGCTTTTGGCCCTCATGGTGACGATTGCCAAATTCGTAAGCTTTCCATAAAAGAGACTCTATTTCTTCGACGTTTTGGTCAGGCCCTAAAGAAATATTTTCTACCAGGTTAATAAATGGTTTGGGATATTCTCCAAATAATTGAGGAACGAGTCTGGAAAGGGGATTATCCATTAAAACGGCGTTTCAGCCTGGGAAAGATTTTCAAATCTTGCATATTTACTAATGAAGGATGCGCTGATATGCCCCGTAGGTCCGTTTCGTTGTTTTGCTACAATAATTTCCGCTTTACCTTCATCTTCATCCTCCTGGGAATACACCCAGGGCCGGTATAAGAAAATAACAACATCTGCATCCTGCTCGATTGCACCGCTCTCTCGCAGATCAGATAATTGGGGTTTACGATCTGCTCTTTGTTCCACAGCTCTTGAGAGCTGTGACAATGCTACAACAGGAATACTCAATTCTTTAGCAAGTGCTTTGAGAGATCTGGAAATAACAGAAATTTCCTGCTGGCGGTTTTCTACACCCCTGGGCCCCTGCATCAGTTGAAGATAATCCACCACAATCATACCAATATTGTGTTCTGCTTTTAAGCGCCGTGCCTTTGCTCGAAGTTCAAGCACAGTAAGGGCAGGTGAATCATCTAAATAAATGGGCGCTTTCTCTAAATCTCCGGCAGACAGGCCCAGATTCTTCCACAACTTCGCGGGGAGTTTTCCTGTTCTTACAAAATGGCTATCAACCCGGGCCTCAGCGCATAACAATCTCATAGCCAGCTGGTGGTTTGCCATTTCAAGACTAAACATACCTACACCCACATCTGCTTCTAATGCTGCGTTACGAATCATGGACAGTGCCAGAGCAGTTTTGCCCATCCCGGGGCGTCCTGCAATAATGATCAAATCACCCTCTTGGAAACCGGATGTGATATCATCCAGGTCTAATAATCCTGATGGAACACCAATCACGGATCCGCCTGAAGCCCTGATTAATTCCAATTTTTCCAAGGCAGCCACTACAATATCATTGATCTGCGTGAAACCACCCTTTAATCGATTTTGGGTAATACTGAAAATTGACTGCTCAACCGTGTCCAGAATATCAGCCACATCTTGGCTGTCCTCATACGCTTCCTTGGCAATAGAGTGGGATAAGGTAATCAGACTTCTCAGCAAGGCCTTTTCCATGACGATTTTAGAATATCGTTCAACATGGGCAGCTGTTGGCACTGATTCAACTAATCCTGTAACAAAATAGGTACCACCAACGGATTCAAGCTCTTTATTCTTTTTCAGCAGGTCAATTACAGACACGGTATCAACTGGCTCACCTTTATCAAATAAAAGTTCCATAGCAGAAAATATTTTGCCATGGGCGTCTTTATAAAAAACATCCGGGGTGAGCCACTGGATGGATTTACTCACCGCCTCTTTCGAAGAGAGCATGGAACCAAGAACGGCTAACTCTGCTTCTTCCGAGTGCGGTTGTACATTTAAGAGCTGATTATTGTCTGCCATGAATCTTTAATTATTTAAGAAATCCCGTACCCATTGGAAATCATCCCAGGTAGGTTTTTTAAAATTTGAGTTTCTCAATAGGGCTGCAGGGTGATATGTTACCCGCAAGGGAGTCCCATGATAGTCATGCGTTTTTTCTCTCATTTCTTTAAGCGGTACATCCATTTTCAATAATGTTTTTCCAGCAACCCTTCCCAAGGCAACAATCAATCTGGGCTGGATTTTTTCAATTTGCTTCACCAGGTAAGGTTCGCATTTTTCCACTTCCGATGGCAATGGGTCCCTATTATTTGGCGGCCGGCATTTTAATACATTGGCAATATAGACACCCTGCCCTCTTTTCTTTTGAATAGCCCTTAGTATATCATCCAATAATTTTCCTGCCCGGCCAACAAATGGTTCACCTTTCAAATCTTCCTGTTCTCCTGGAGCCTCACCTACCAACATAAGATCTGCATTCGGATCCCCCACACCAAAAACAAAATTCGTACGGGTTTTACCCAGCGGACACTCCTGACAGAGGCAGATGGAAATTCTAAACTGTTCTAAATCATCCCGGTTTCCAGAGTCTAACGTATTAGGAGTTTGATCTAGATTTTTTGCTTGATCTTTTGAAACGTACAATTCATTTCCAAACAATGCCTGATATTGCCTAAGATAAGTCTGAATTGCCGTATTGGCTCCCATGATTATTCTAGATTTATTTTTCTCCATTTTACTTCACCATTAAGAAATTTTTCAATTGCAATCGTGGTAACCTTTTCCTTTTCCTCATATGTCTCTGGGGATATTTCTTCCACTTCATCAAAGACATCCAGGTCTTCTTCCTGGTGTTCCATGATGGCCTTGCTCAGGATTCGTTCCTGTAGCTCAAAACGGGCCTGTCCAGACATAGCTGCTACGGCTTCGTACATGTTTTCGGCCTTTTCTTCTATTTCGCGAAACGGTATGGTTTTAAGTCCCATTGAGTACTCCTTCTTTTAATTCATTAACTATTTCAATTAATTCTGTTTTTGCCACATCTAGATCTTCATTGATCATTACGTGGTCAAATCTAACTTTATATTCCATTTCCTGCTGGAATCTTTGCAATCGTATTTCTATACGCTTTTCCGAGTCTGTGCCCCGTTTTATTAACCTCTCTCTCAGATGTCCAATACTGGGCGGTATAATAAAAATAGAAAATGTATCCTCAGGATACAACTTTTTGATGCGCATAGATCCTTTAACGTCCATTTCCAATAAAAGCATCCTTCCATTGGATATTGCATTTTCTAGGATGCTTTTTGAAGTCCCATAATAAAATCCATGGACATTCTCCCATTCAGCTAGATGTTCTTCGAGGATAAGTTCCTCAAATTCATCAGATGATATAAAATTATAATCCACACCATTTGTTTCTATACTTCTCCTTTCACGGGTGGTATAGGAGACAGACCATTCTATTTCAGGCATAACCTCTTGCAATGCTTTGCACAGAGTTGTTTTACCTGAGCCGGATGGAGCCGATATTGCAATTAAATGCTTCATTATAAAATGTTTTGAGCTTGTTCACGAATTTTTTCCAGCTCACCCTTCATTTCAACCACATGTTTTGTCACATCTGTTTGAGGGCTTTTAGACCCGATCGTATTTATCTCACGTCCAATTTCCTGAATGAGAAAATTAATCCGTTTCCCCACAGGATCTTCTCGGTCTAAATAGGTATGAAGTTGATCAAAATGACTTCTACATCGTACAATTTCTTCTGTCACATCTGCACGATCAGCTAGGTATGCTACTTCCTGTATCAGTCTAGATTCATCTAGAGACTCTCCATTCAATAATTCGGAAATTTTCTCCTGTAACTGCGCCTGTTTTTCAGATTTAAAATTTCCTGAGATATGTTCTGCTGAGTCAATAGCGTTTTGCAGATTTTTTATGCGCTTCAAAATATCATCTTGGATTTGTTTCCCTTCTTTTTCTCGCATTTCATTAAGCTGATTTAACGCATGTTCAACCGCTTTAATAATCACACTCTGATTGATAGAGTCCGGTTCGTCTGCCTTTAGGAGATCATGAGTTGAAATAATATCACTCAGGCTCATACGCTGTCCGTAACTGACATGAATCTTTTTCACTACATCCTGAATCATTTCAAACCGGTCTTTATTAAAACTCAATTTTTGGTTATCCTGGGAAACATTTAATTCTACCCGTACCTGTGCATTGCCCCTTTGGATCGATTTTTCCAATAGGGCTCTAATCTTTTGCTCAGTGGCTGGATCCAGGGAAAACCCACGAAATTTCATTTCAAGAAACCTTGAATTGACCGAGCGAATCTCCACGTCTATTTTATTGAGACCGCGGCCAGCAGATCCGCGGCCAAATCCTGTCATACTTTTAATCATTCCATATTTTAGGGGTAAAGCCGGCGAAATTAGGGACTTACGAGAATATTATTCAAGACTGAAAGAGTGAATTATTCTTTTATTTTAATAGGATGATCAATCCTGCTGCACAGGCGAGACCCTGGACAGTATCCAATCCAGGGAAAGGATTAAAGATATGAGATGATGATTTCCCATCTCACCGCTTACATTCGAAGTAAGGAATGCATAATCGACCTCAAATCCATCCCATTTTACTCCCAAACCACCCGTTGAATTATTGACTGAATTTCTTCCCATTCGAATGGATAACTTATCTTTGTATATCCCTTCAAGGCCCAGTGCACCATCCAGCGACAGGGGACCAATTCTCAATTGTGAATCTAAATGGCGATTTGATACAGCTCCATTCAGATTAATCATGGAGTGTAACACAAAAGAAGGTATCTTTATGGGCATGAACGGATGGTGAGCGCCTATGGCTATTGAAGACACTGTACCTTCCACAGTACCGCTATCCCAGATCAATCCTGATGCAGGCATATTCCTTAGTACAATTCCTATGTTTGTTTTTTTTATCCTTTTTTTGAATCCCAAATCCAGACCAATGCCAAGCGCAAAATGATCATCCAGTGAATAAGAAAGCACCTTAAATCCAATGCCAATTGGTAACCCTTGAACCATTCTTATCACTGCACCATGGAAACCTATCTGATGCTGGCTGAAATACCGGAGTTGATCCTTATCCAGCCGTTCACCCTCATCTAAGACACCATTGCCTTCTCCCGGATCATTTGTGCCAAATTGTCCATCTTGGCCCCAGTCCAGCAACATGGATCGGGTATCAGGAATCTGGCCTACCCCTTCATAGAGAAAGTTCAGATGCATGGGATTCTCATTGCGTTCCAATTGAAACCCGATCAGATCACTATTCACAATACCTGCAAAACGGGATTGGTGTGTAATAGAAATATTTTTGATAGGTTCCGATGAAAATACGGGGTTAACAAGAGAAGCTGTTGATGATTTGAACGGATATGCAGTTGTAGCGCGTCCTAAGGATGCTGTTCTAGCATCCGTCACATGTTCAAACAATTCCCACCCATAAAAGACCCAAACTCCTTCCCCGAACAGGATGCTAAGGGAACAAAGCAGTGATAATATCCTATAAACCGTGTTCTTTTTTAAGTTCATCCAGAGACCTGAGCGCTTCCAGGGGTGTCATAGAATTCACATCTATTTCATTTAATTGTTTGCGCAATTTTAATTCTTGTTCCTGAAAAAATGTCAATTGGTTTGACGTTTCTGGAGGCGCAGAAGTTCCACCTTTCGCAGATTGCTCAATATGATGGTTCAGAATTTCAGATGCACGATGAATTACAGTGTTTGGAAGTCCAGCCATTTTTGCCACGTGGATACCATAACTTTTATCGCCCGGCCCCTTAGCCACGGATCTCAGGAACACAATTGTATCTCCAAATTCTTTTACCTCAACATGGTGATTTTCCAAGCGATCAAGGGTCGTTTCCAAATCCGTTAATTCATGATAGTGGGTGGCAAAAAGCGTCCGGGCAGCTAATCCCTCAGAATTGTGGAGATATTCGGTGATAGCCCAGGCCAGCGATAACCCATCAAACGTGGCTGTACCACGTCCAATCTCATCCAGCAGGATCAGGCTTCTATCTGTCGCATTGTTTAATATATTGGCTGCTTCATTCATCTCTACCAGAAAAGTGCTTTCACCACCAGCCAGGTTATCACTTGCACCGACCCGGGTAAATAAACGATCCACAATACCAATCTTTGCCCTTTTTGCCGGTACAAAACTTCCGATCTGGGCCATAAGCGTAATCAGGCCTACCTGCCGGAGATACGTTGATTTCCCTGCCATATTTGGGCCTGTGAGCAAATGGATCTGATTTGTTTGTGAATTCATGGAAAGATCATTAGGTATGAATTTCTCTGTTGCCGGAAGTAACTGTTCTACTACGGGATGTCGCCCCCTTTTTATATGCAGAAGAGGTTTATTTGATAATGCAGGCTTTACATAATTATTTTTTAATGCAAGAGCTGCAAATCCAGCGATCAGGTCCAGCTGATTCATTGCTATAGCGTTTGTTTGGATATCTGTTATTGAGGAAAGGATAAACTGGCAGACTTCAGAAAAAATGCGTGTTTCAATTGCAAGTATCTTTTCTTCAGCATTTAAAACTTTTTCTTCATATTCCTTTAATTCCTCTGTGATGTACCGTTCAGAATTCACCAGCGTCTGCTTTCGAATAAAGGATTCAGGAACTTTCTCTTGATGAACCTTCGTTATTTCAATGAAATAGCCAAAAACCTTGTTGAATCCTACTTTTAGTTTTGGAATATCCAATTCTTTCCGCATGGAATTCTGGAAGCTATCAATCCATGCCTTCCCGGTTGCCAAGAGTGTGCGTATTTCATCAAGTTCAGAATCAATCCCTGTACAAATCACGTTTCCCTGGCTGAGTTGGGCTGGCGGAGTTTCATTTAACGATTCGCTTACTTTTTCTACAATGTGATTTGTGTTCGTGAACGATTTCGACAACTTGGTTAAGTGCCTGTTCTTCACTGCAACTAATGTTGTCTGCCACTGTGGAATTTTTGAAAGAGTGGCAGACAGGGCTACAACATCCCTGGGAGATGCCTTCCCCTGATTAATCTTTCCAAGGACCCGTTGAATATCCGATGTATGGGATAAAGAGTTTTGAATTGATTTAAGTACCCGAAGATGTTCAGTGAATGCCTCTACCATGTTGAGACGGGAATTCAATTTTCTAAGATCTGTTAATGGATGAAATAGCCAACGTCTCAAAAGCCGGCCTCCGCCGGCAGTGTGTGTACTGTCAATGCAATCCACCAGCGTTCCATGGGTCCCCTGGGACGAAAGGGATTGAAATACTTCCAGGTTTTTTATTGTAAACCCGTCCAATCCCATAAAACCATCTTGGATAACAGGTGAGAGTTTTGATACATGATCTAGAGAAGATCCTAAATTTGACTTAATATGATTCATGAGAGCCCCGGCTGCACAGATGCCCGAGGACATTTCATCACACCCAAAACCCTTCAGTGATTTCACTCCAAAATGCCCGATCAGTTCTCTATAGGCCGTGTCGTGATCATAAATCCATTCATCAATGTGGGTTATAAATGGCTGAAATTCGAGATACCAGTCTGACGTAGAATACACAACACCATTTGCTAGAATGATCTCTTGGGGAAAAAATTTTAATATAGAATTTTTTAACTGGGTGATTTTGCATTCTCCTAGATGGAATTCTCCAGTGGATGAATCCAAAAAAGCAAAACCGGCGTGATCTTTCTGACTGTGGATAGAGCCAATATAACGGTTAGATTTATTGTTTAACGTTTGATCGCTTGTAAGCGTTCCCGGGGTGACGACTTCGATAACATCACGTTTCACAATACCTTTCGCCAGTTTTGGATCTTCAACCTGTTCGCAAATAGCAACACGATGACCTGCTTTGACCAGTTTCGATAAATACGTATCCAAAGCATGGTAGGGGAATCCAGCTAAATCTACATCAGCAGCCTTACCATTAGCACGTTTGGTTAAAACAATACCCAGTATTTTGGATGTAATGATTGCATCTTCTAAAAAGGTTTCATAGAAATCACCCATGCGAAATAAAACGAGCGCATCCTTATACTTAGATTTGATTTCCAGGAATTGTTTCATAACGGGCGTATTAGCCACCACTGTCTTACCCATTCAATGCATCTCCTATGATGCGAATATTTTCTTGTCTTACTGTAAATTGATTCTTGTCTAAATATTCGAGGAGGGGGATTGCTGTCTTACGGGACAGGCCGGTCAAATTTTTAAAATCTGCAACAGTTAAGGTATGATTTGTTTTAAAAAATTCACGGATATCGTGAAGTAATGACTCAAGATTGGTGTGGTGCAAATAGAAATTGCTGCCCAGGCCCTGAACCTTTTCCTGTTCCATAAGTATATGGATAAGATCCCCTACCCGTTTAGGATTATGCCCGCATAGTTCTGTGATTTCCCTGAATAAAATAGGTTCAATTCCAGATTGGTTCATGATTGTTTCTACCCTTGATAACTCATCCAGGTCTTTTTGAGAAAACTCGGGTGTATATCCAGATAGTGCATATCCCCCTTTTTCTTCTTCAAGAATTCCAGCCTTCAGCATTTTTTTCACCATGATTTCAAACCAGGCTTCCGACCACTTTAGAAAAGTCTTGATCGCATCAGCGGTTATAACAGGCCTGAAGGGGTTTTTCGCGTAGGATTGATTAAAAAATGTTTGTAATTCATCCTGCGCCTTTTCTTCCCCTTTTTTTGAAAACAGAAATCCTTTACTGGATTTAAATATCTCAAGTTCATCCTGCCATTCATCAATTTGCTCACTGGAATTAAAGAATAACGATTTCCATCTCCCAGTTAAATTAGGCGTTTTCCATTGGTGACTAACCAGATAGCCAAAGCGCTCTTTTGGGTCAACAGGCATTGTACGGGCCAGTTCCCGCATTGCAGACCATGTGCCGCCAGGGTTGGGATCCAGTACAATTCCACCTGCAATGGTTTCCATTGGAGAATAAGACCGAATAACAAACCGGTCATCCATGGCAACAGCGATGGACGATTCAAGGTCCAAAATAAGATTTCCCGAATGTCCTTTTTCCAGTTTTTTTGACCCGCAGGTTGTTACCCTGCCCAGAACTTCAGATGTTCCAAAATGGAACCTCAACCGCTGTTTATTTTTTACGATCCAGTCTGTTGACTGTATCATAGTAAGATGGGCGATGATACGTCTGGTTGGTTGCAAAGAATGGGGTGTACACAATACAGTTCCTCTCTGTAATTCAGATTGCTTTGTATGTGCAAGATTAAGAGCAGCCCTATCCCCTGATTGGACCGTTCTGGCAGAACCGCCGTGGGATTGCAACCCTCTTATTTTCACCCTTGACTGGGAGGGTAGAATTTCGATTTCATCTCCGGGTTTTATTGATCCGTTGAGAACTGTGCCGGTCACCACCGTCCCGAATCCGGTTTTAGTAAAAACACGATCCACATTCATCCGGAAATTTTCTGAGATAAAATTAAACTTTTGATCAACCGCCAATGAAAGAATATCTGATTTTAAGGACTCAACTCCATCGCCCGTCAAATTATTGATCCGGGTTAGGGATAACGAATCGAAACCCCTGTCTTCCAATAATTCCTGAATATCCAATTCGACTAAATCAATCCAATCCGAGTCTTGTACAAGGTCAGTTTTGGTCAGTGCCACCCATCCCCTATTCACGCCAAGAAGGGTTAAGATATCCAGGTGCTCCCTCGTCTGGGGCATCACTCCGTCATCCGCAGCAACCACTAATAATCCGTAATGTATATTTGCAGCCCCTGCTGCCATATTACGGATAAATTTTTCATGCCCAGGAACATCAATCAGTGTAATGGATTCATTGAGATATGCAAAACCAAGATCGATGGTCATTCCCCGTTCTTTTTCTTCCAGTAAACGGTCTGTGTCTGTTCCAGTTAATGCCTTGACCAGCGATGTTTTCCCATGGTCAATATGACCTGCCGTTCCAACCACAACCTGTGGCATCTTACACCTGGTCTATGGCCTTGGCTAATCGATTAATTTGGCCGGGAAGTACCGCTTTTAAATCAATATAAAATGTATTTCCTGACGTATAGCCTACCACGGGAATGGAGCCGCACCGGAACCCTCCAGCCAATTCAGTTATTTTCATCGACTTGGGTTTAAAAGAGAGTGCCATACTTTCTATTTTATCTTCTGGAAGCGATCCACTCCCTGCTTCTACCTCTGATTCAACAAGTTTTATGCCCAGATCCTTAATCTTTTTCCTTTTCTGCAAATCCAAGATCCTCTGTCCGCGGTTTTTTAGAATTCTCCTAGATGTCGTAAGCATACTTAAAGATAAATTATCTTTTGTAAAAGAATCTGACCGGTAAGACCTGAGCGTCTCTTCTAATAAGCCAATTGTGATTTTATCGCAGCGGAGAACACGGTAAAGAGGATTATTCTGCAATGTGTTGACCCATTTCTTTTTACCGATAATTAAACCAGACTGAGGACCACCAATGAGTTTATCTCCTGAAAAGGTGAGCAAATCGGGATTATTTTCCATGATTGTTTTTACCGGTATTTCATCCGCCAGGTTTAACGAGTTCATATCCAGTAAAGCACCGCTTCCCCAATCCACCATAACAGGGATCTTATGTTTTTTACCCAGGGCAACTAATTCGGATATCGGTACAGACCTTGTAAACCCTCTGACAACATAGTTACTGGTGTGCACCCATAGGATCAGTTTCGTTTTGTTAGAAATGGCATTACCATAATCCTTACTATGTGTTCTGTTCGTTGTACCCACATCTTTAAGGATTGCACCACTTTTTTCTATGATATCCGGGATTCTGAATGAACCGCCGATCTCAACCAATTGCCCCCGGGAGACAATGACCTCACCCCCCTGGGCAATTTCATTAATTGCAAGCATCACAGCGGCTGCATTGTTATTCACTACCAACGCAGATTCACTTCCGCATAGGGCACTTAAATGATCCCGGATATTGTCCTGTCGGTCGCCTCGCTTTCCTGTTTGCAGATCAAATTCCAGGTTCACATACCCTTCCAAACGGTCGGCTATACCCTTCAAAGCACGACCGTTAAAAGGCGCCCGGCCAAATCCCGTATGTAAAACGATTCCGGTTCCATTGATAATGTTCACCAGCTGGGGAGCAGATTCAATCAAGACCCGGTCTATGATGTATACAAGTAGCTCTTGGGGAGATTTTGAAATTTCCCCTTCTTTAATCTCTCCTCGGATCTTGTCTAATTCCTTATTGATTATAAATTTTAAATAATTATTATGAAGGGATATATCATCTTTTATTTCAAGTAAAACTTGATGAACTGAAGGCAGGTCTTTTAAGGATGTTTTCTTCATAGCCTTATTAAACTTCTAACCACTCAGCTTTTAGTTCAAGCAGTTTGATTCTTCAGGCGATGAAGTAAAATCCATCCTGCCACAACACCCGGCAATAAACTGGCCGCCATTACAGGAAATACCATTTCGATTGCATAGTGTTCTGTAATCCAACCACCCACGGCTGGGGCTGTTCCGCCAATGCCAAAACTTAAGAAAAAGGAGATACCGTAGCCGATTCCACGATGGGAACTGGGTGTCAGATCAGCCAGAAGCGCATTGGAAACAGGCTGATTTAAAAAATAAACAATGCCCAGGGCAATACTTGAGAAGAATAATAACCACCCATCTGTATATCCCATGAACGCCATAAAGGGAATATTTAAAATAATAATGATCCACAATAAATGTGCTCTGTTATACTTATCCCCAAGAATCCCTCCTAAGGTCTGCCCTGCTATGCCGCTGAGAAAAACCAGCGTTGTAAAAAATCCCGCCTTCAATGTCTCAGGGAACAATTTAAAAATTCCCTCGTTCTGCATCCCGAAAAGACTTGGCATGTACGTTGTAAATCCACCAAATGAGAATCCCAGTGTAATCGCCATAATATAATAAAGAATAATTGAAGGTTTATCAGCGGTGGTTAAAGATTGAACATCCTGTATGTCCTTTGGCTGATCCTGCTTATGAATGAACAAAAAGGTAATTAAAGCGAGTACACCCTGCAACATAACCCAGATGAGGTATGAGATTTGCCATGATCCAAATTCTGCCGCTAAACCCGCCAATAGGGGCCCTAGTGCTAATCCGGTTGAGCCTGCGATTCCATGGATAGCCAAACCCCTGCTTAAACGAATGAGCTGTCGGGACAAAATTGTGAGACCCGCTGGATGGTAAATACTTGACGAAAGTCCCAAAATTCCCAGCCCTATAGTCATCTGAACTGGGCCACTGGCTAGAACAATCAATAGTCCTCCAATGGCTGAGCCAACCTGGTAAATGAGAAGGAGCGTTTTTCCACCCAATTTTCCTTCAAGAAATCCTGCAGGAATGGCCCCGAGTCCAAACATGAATGCACCTACTGTAGCCATGATACCCAGGGTATCCATGCCCAGACAAAATTCCTCTTGAAATAATAATAACAGTGTGGGAAAAACCATCATTTGAGCATGGACTGCCAAATGTGAAAAGGCAGTTACCGCTAGAATGATATTATTTTCTTTATGCATAATTAAAAAGCCCCTACTGTAAAGGTGTATTTACAGAGGGGCTTTAATATTTACCGGTTTTGTTTTATCGTTTTTCTTCGATCCGTGCAGCCTTGGATCCAGTCACATTTCTCAGGTAGTTCAGTTTTGCTCTGCGAACTTTACCACGGCGTTTTACATCGATAGATGCAATCATAGGTGAGTGCAGAGGAAAAATACGTTCCACGCCAACACCATTCGTAACCTTTCGAACTGTAAATGAAGCATCCAGGCTTTTTCTGCCATGACGAGAGACCACAACACCTTCATAGCGTTGAACCCGTTCCTTATTGCCCTCACGAACCTTTACATCCACAGCGACCGTATCACCCGAATCAAATTCTGGAATATCAGACTTTAAAAATTCTTTTGTTGCTTCCTGAAGCTTATTCATTGTTTTTCTCCGATTCTTTCATTTTAGTATATTTTCCCCAGAGATCCGGTCTTTTATCTTTGGTCCGTCTCTCTCTTTGATCCTGCCTCCAGGATTCAATTTTTTCGTGATGCCCACCAAGCAGTATTTCTGGGACAGGCATTTCTTCAACCATTCGAGGCTGTGTATAATGAGGATGATCCAAAAGGCCTTGCGTAAACGTATCTGACAAGGCAGAATCCAGCGTGTTCAAGGTCCCGGGTACAAGCCGAACAATACTGTCCAGCATGACCATCGCTGGTATTTCTCCACTGGTCATGACAAAATCGCCGATTGAATATTCATTTGTTACATATTTTTCAATCACTCGCTCATCTATTCCTTTGTAATGCCCGCAAATCATAATTATCTTTTTCTGCTGACTCATGTCTTCAGCAGACTTTTGGTCCCAGGTTTTACCCTGGGGCGAAGGATAAACCACTCGAATATCATCAGCACCGCCGACCAAATCTGTTGCTTGGTCCAAGGCTTTAAACAGCGGTTCAGCCATCATCACCATCCCACTTCCACCGCCAAAAGGAGTATCATCGATCTGCCTGTAATTGCCGATTCCAAATTCCCTGAGGTTAACCGTGTGCAATTCAACCGCACGTTTCTCCACGGCCTTTCTAAGCATGCTGTTTTGAATCAAGGTGTCAATAACATCCGGGACCGGTGTTATGACAGCAATCTGTATCAATCCAGCAAACCGTCCATAGGTACAATCATAATAATACCCTGATCGTGATCCACACCTTTAACTACCTCGGGAATGATTGGAATCAAATATTCATCATTTCCGTTTTTAACAACATAAACATCACTGCTGGGAAGCCACATAACATCTTTCAGGATTCCAACTACACTGCCTGAATCCGTTATAACTTCATACCCCAGCAGGTGTTTACTGATCATGATGATCCGGTCATTAATCCCTGCTTCAATAAAAATGGTTTGACCCACTATTTTTTCTGCTTCATTAACCGTGTCAACCCCATGAAACTTAAACCGTCGTTTCTTTCCCATGCCTGAAATAAGTTCTAGACTAACATCTTCAGAATGATCCGGTGAATATCCCAGCATTAGTCTTTTTTCTTCGATGTATTCATCAAAATATCGTGACAGTGGGCGCAACCGTACATCGCCTTGAAATCCAGATGTTGTCGTTATGGTCGCAATGGGATGTAAACGGTTTTTCATTTAGTCAATAACGTCCAGCCTTGCTCGTTTTCCGCCTTCTTTTGCATTAATGGCAAAAACAAGCGTTCGTAATGCGGAAATATTCCGTCCTTGTTTCCCGATCACTTTGCCATAATCACCTTCACCCACGGTTAACTCATAGATAAGCCGTTGCTCCGTTTCAACAATATCGACTTTCACTTCATCCGGTTTGTCAACCAGGAGTTTTATTGCCTGTTCAATGAACTCTAACATAGCGTCCTCCATGTTTCTAACTGACTAATAAATAGGGCTTAATTCTTATTCTTCTTCAGAAGCATCTTCTTCATCAGCAGGAGTATCATCCGAATCTTCTATTGCAGCCGATGATTCAATATTTTCTTCTATCGATTCTTCTTTTTCAGGTTCTTCAGCGGGAGATTCTTCACCTTCTTCTGATGATTCATCAGTGGGTGTTTCTTCCCCCGCAGCATCATCAACCGGCTCTTCATTGACTTCTGCTTCATCAGGGGATTCTTCTTCTTGAGATTCCTCTGCCGGTTCTTCTTCTTCAACATCATCTGATGACTCTTCAGAATCTGTCACTTCCTCAGTTTCTTCAGCAGGAGTTTCTTCGCTATCAACTTCTTCGCCAGAATCGTCTGAAGATGATTCTTCATCAGCAGGTTCAGCAACCGGTTCTTCTGCTGGTGCTTCTTCATCAGCAATATCTGATGACTCTTCAGAATCTGTCACTTCATCTGCCTCATCAGTAGGGGTTTCTTCAGGTGTTGCTTCTTCAGCAACTTCTTCCTGTGCATCGTCTTCAGCCGCTTCTTCGGTCGACTCTTCAGCCGGTGTTTCTTTGGGAGCAGCCTCTTCTGCTGGTGCTGCATCTACAGCTTCTTCAGCCTGCGCTTCCGCTTCAACGGCGGCGGCTTTTACTTTTTCTTCTGCCTTCTTTTCTTTTCGCTCAGAACGAGCTTTAATCACATCATTCCGGTTCAATTCCCATTTTTTCATCTCTTTATCAACCTGGGCTTCATCCAAACCTTGTTTTATGAGATGCCACCGATGAGCAATTCCCGCACGACGCAGTAGCTTATGTGCAGCTTCAGAAGGTTCAGCTCCCTCTTTGAGCCAATGCAGGATTCTTTCACCTTTTAGATCGTATGAATGATCTGCATCAATTGGATTGTACCAACCCAATTCTTCAATTGCGGCACCATCACGGCGATTTCGTGAATCCATTGCAACCATTCTGTAAAAGGGCCTGTTTCGACGTCCTATACGTTTCAGTCTAATTTTCGTCGCCAATGTATAACTCCTTAATTAAAATCTTCCAAAATTTCCCATTCCAGGAAGTTTCATATGTTTTATTTTTCCCATTTTCTTTATCATTTTTTTCATCTGATAAAATTGATTCAGCAAAGCATTTATTTCCTGAACTGGACGGCCACTTCCTTTTGCAATTCGTGATCGGCGGCTGCCATCGATACTCTCTGGCTTTTGCCTTTCGTCTAGTGTCATGGAATTGATAATCGCTTCAGTCCAACCGACCTGGCGATCATCCATATTCAATTGTTTTAATGCTTTGGAGCTCATGCCCGGCATCATACTCAACACCTGGTTCATGGAACCCATCTGTTTCATCTGCTGTAACTGAATTCTGAAATCATCCAGATCAAAGGTATTCTTTGCGATCTTTTTCTGGAATGCATCTGCTTTTTTTTCATCAAAGACATCTTGGGCTTTTTCCACTAAGGATACTGCATCACCAAATCCCAGAATTCGATCAGCAATCCTTTTTGGATCAAAAACATCAAGGCCATCCATGGTTTCCGATGTACCAACAAACTTGATTGGTATACCCGTAACCTTTCGAATAGAAACAGCGGCACCTCCCCGGGCATCCCCATCCATTTTTGTCAAAATCACACCGCTAAGGGGTAATGCTTCATGAAACGCCTGTGCCGATTTCACAGCGTCTTGCCCCGTCATACCATCTGCAACAAAAAGGATCTCGTCAGGATTCGTCCCATCAGAAATAGCCTGGACTTCGATCATCATTTCGCCATCCACATGAAGCCGCCCAGCCGTATCCAATATTACAACATCATTTTTCAAAGATCGTGCTTCTTCAATGGCCCGCTTGCAAATTGCCAGTGGGTCCTTAATACCCTCTTCGTAGACCGCAACTCCAGCCTGTTTACCTACTGTAACCAATTGCTGGATCGCTGCGGGCCTGTACACATCTGCTGCTGCCAACAGAACCGATTTCCCCGATTGTTTCAACCGCAAGGCCAGTTTCCCGGCAGTAGTTGTTTTTCCCGCGCCCTGAAGCCCTGCAAGTAAAATTACAGCTGGCTGACTTTTCAGGTCTAGGCTTTCGGGTTTGGTTCCGAGGAGCGCCACCAATTCATCGCGAATAATTTTGACAAATTGCTGACCCGGTTTCACAGATTTCAAAACTTTTGTACCCTGAGCTTTTTCTGCCACAGCTGCTACAAAAGATTTGGCAACCTTGAAGTTTACATCCGCGTCTAATAACGCCCTGCGAACTTCCCGAACAGTGTCATTGATATTCCTGTCCGTTATTTTTCCTAAACCACGAACATTTCGGAAAATAGTTTGAAACCGTTCTGTTATGTGTCCAAACATGAGTATCTTATTCGAAAACAGCTTAGCAAATTAGTTATTCTGCTCTCAAATAGTAACTATGAAAAGTAAGTCCATAAATGGTGCTGAATACTAAAATTTGTAATTCATGGATACACCAATCTGCCTTGGATCGCCATAACTCTTCCACAGTTGGTCTGGGTAGTTAGGTGGTATAAGCCCAAAGTAGAAACCACGGGTTGTAAACCGTTCATCAAAAGCATTTCTTATCCATATCTTTGCCGTGGTTTTTCCAAATGATTTACCTAATGCCAGGTTTGTTAAAGTATATGGCTCTGCCTTTTCATTATGACTATCGGAATAAAAATACCCACTTTTATAACTGCTCCTTACTGATCCAAATATGCCTGAGTCATTGGAATAATTAAGTCTTAATGATCCTGTTATTACTGGCGACATCGCTGCTTCTCGATCACCGCCAGATGTTTCCATACCTTCTGATGCAGAATAGATAAATTTTTCCACCCATGTTTTTAAATATCCCAGTGAC
>ERZ651768.104-NODE-104-length-58946-cov-6.218910_pt1 | contig 58946 bp, 64 predicted proteins | sample MGYA00514754_ERZ651768 | MGnify/ENA metagenome assembly ERZ651768
CCCACCACGACGACGGTGGCGCCCACCACGACGACGGTGGCACCCACGATGACGGAGGCGCCCACCACGACGACGGTGGCACCCACGACGACGGAGGCGCCCACGACGACGGAGGCGCCCCAGGTTGGCCTCTCGGGCACCTGGACGGTGGACACGTCGATCGGCTCGTTCTCGGACTTCACCAGCACCTACGTCGGCTTCCGGGTCGACGAGGAACTCGCCCGCGGGATCGGCGCCGCAACAGCAGTGGGTCGCACCCCGACCGTGTCCGGCACCTTCGAACTTGACGGCAGCACGTTGGTGGCCGCCGAGATCACAGCGGACCTGGGCAAGATCCGCACCGACCGGGCCGGACGGGACGGCAAGGTCAAGCAGGCCCTCGACACCGGAAACCACCCCGAGGCGACCTTCACCCTGGCTGGCCCCATCGACCTCGGAGACCTGCCCAGCGAGGGAGCCCAGATCGAAGTGAACGCAACGGGCACCCTCACGCTCAAGGGCGTCACCAACGACGTCGAGGTCAACCTGTCCGCCACGCTGATCGGCGAGATCGTGACCGTCGTCGGTACCTTCGACATCATGTTCGCCGACTATGGGATCGAGGCGCCCTCCGCTCCGATCGTCGTCTCGGTCGAGGACCACGGGGTCGTCGAGATCCAGTTGTTCCTGACCCGCTAGACGGTGGAGCAGCCCTCAGACCCCGTCGATGGGGGCACGCAAGAGACGCCGCGCCGACGACCCTCCGGGGCTCTCGCCCCGCTGCGCCACGTCTCGTTCGCACGGTTCCTACTGGCCAATACGGTTTGCACCGTCGGCCAGTTCCTGCAGGGCCTGGCCGTGCCCTTCCTCATCAACCAGATGACCGACTCGAACACCTGGGTCGGAGCAGCAGCGTTCGCCTCGCTGATCCCCGCCGTCGTGACGACGCCGATCTCCGGCACGCTCGCCGACCGGGTCGACCGGAAGCGGATCCTCGTCGCTGCCTATGTCCTCCAGGGATTCATCACCGGCGGCCTGCTGGCGCTCCACCTGGCCGACCTGCTCAGCCCATGGCGGATCATCGGGCTGCTTCTGGCCTCCGGCGCCGTCGCCGGATTCCAGTGGGCACCCATCCAGAGCCTCAGCGCCGTGCTCGTCCCCCGGGAACTGCTGCCGCAGGCGATCCGCCTGCTGTCGATCTCCTTCACGGTCGGACGTTCGGTCGGTCCGGCGACTGCGGCCCTGATACTGGCGTTCGCCGGTCCCGGCCTCGCCTTCGCCGGGACCGTCGGCTGCTACCTGGTCGGACTCGTGTTCCTCACCACGGTGCACTACCAATGGGAACCCGGTGAGGCATCCGAGCCCTTCCTCGCCCAGTTCCGGGCGGGCATCGGGTACGTCCGTGCCAACCCCTCCATCCGACTGGCGTTGCGCCTCTCCTTCACGATGGCCTTCCTCGGTGGGGCCTTCGCCTACTCCCTGACCGCCAGCGTGGCGGATGACCTGTTCCGCGCCGGTGGCGGCGGCCTGGGCGCCCTGGCCCTGATGCTGGGCCTCGGGTCCGTGCTCGGTGGCGTCTACATCTCGGGTCCCGGAGGACTGGTCCGGCGTTCACGCCTCGAGGCTGCCGTCGCCCTGACCTTCGCCTTCGGCATGGTCATCGTGACCGCCACGCCGTGGTTGGTTGTCGGCTTCCTCGGCTATTTCGTGATGGGGATGGCGCACATGCTCCACGGCGTCACGGTGAACACGGCACTCCAACTCCAATTGGACGAGGAGTACCGCGGCCGGGTCATGTCGGTGTGGCTCGTCGCCCTGCTCGGAGGCCTGCCCCTGGGCTCCTTCGCCGGTGGCGTGCTCGGTGACCTCCTCGGGATGCGTTGGGTGATGCTCGGCTACGCCGTGCTGCTGGCCGGGACGATCAGCAGCATGGCGCGTGGCGCCGGTTTCGCCCTGCTCGACGACGATGGTCCCGGTGTCTGAAATCGGCGGAGAAGGCGCCCGGTGGCTTCCGCACTTGCCGAGTTGCCCGATCGCGAGGGACAATGGTGATGTCTGCGAAGGAGGAAGTCCGTGACCGATTCGATCGAGGCGTCCGAGCACCTGCTCGAGGCGATGACGGCGTTCGAGGACCTGGCGCGGGTGAGTACGCCCGCACAGGCGGCCGAGGACCTGGATCCGGTCGTCCTGCAGGCGTTCTGGCGCGAGTGGCCGCACACGAGCGTCTGGGCGGGCACACTTTGGCGGGTACTGAATCGGGACCTCGAGCGGCCTGCGACCCAGCAGCGCGATCCCGAACTCGACGAAGTGGGAGGAACGGGCTGATGGTCGAAGTACGTGAGGTGATGTCTCCCGACGTCGCCACGGTCGCCTCGGATGCTTCCGTTTCCGATGCGGCGAAGGTCATGGTGAAGGGCGGCTTCGGTTCCGTGATCATCGTGCACGGGAAGATGCTCGTCGGCATCCTCACCGAGCGCGACGTTCTGCGGGCCGCCGCCAACGAGACGGACCTGTCCACCGCCTCGGTCGAGGACTGGATGACTCCCGATCCCGAGACCGCCGAGCCCGATCTCGAGACCGAGGACGCTGCCGGGATGATGCTGTCCCGTGGCTTCCGCCACCTGCCGGTCACCCAGGAAGGCGACCTCGTCGGCATCGTCAGCCTGCGCGATGTCCTGAGTGCCCGCATCGGGCGGCGCTAGCCCGACCGCTGTTACGGCTGCAGTTCAGGTCCCACCAGAGCGCACATGGCGACCGATGCCCGGGAACGGGCGCGTCGCACTGACGCTGCATGGACTGCCGGTCCCGTCTATGCGGTGGTCCGAACGACTGTCCGATTCGTCCTCTGGCCCTACTTCCGGGTCCGGACGACGGGGCGTGAGCACATCCCCGCTGACGGTCCGGTCATCCTCGCACCGGTGCACCGCTCGAACCTGGATTCGTTCCTGCTCTCACCGCTGACCCGTCGCCGCCTCCGGGCATTGGCGAAGATCAGCCTCTTCAACGTGCGTCCCCTGGCCTGGTTCCTCGCCTCGTTGGGGTCCTTTCCGGTACGACGCGAGGGGGCCGATCGTGAGTCGATGCGTGTGGCCCGCGACCTACTCGACGAGGACAACCTGTTGCTGGTGTTCCCCGAGGGGACCCGGCGTGATGGACCGCAGGTCGCCGAACTCTTCGATGGCACCGCCTGGCTGGCTGCCAAGGCTGGGGCGCGCGTGGTTCCGGTCGGCATCGCCGGCAGTGGAGAGGCGATGCCGGCGGGTGCGAGGTTCCCGAAGCCATGCCGGATCCGTCTTGTCGTCCATCCGGCGCTCGAGCCACCCGAGCCCAGGGCTCCCCGGAGTGCCCTCAGGGCCTGGACGGCCGACCTCGAGTCGGCCCTGCAGTCCGCCCTGGACGAGGCCAACGCCGGGATCTGACCCGGAACCTGCACAAAATTGCGCGGATGCCGGTCGTCGACCGGTGCCATGCGAGGGTGGCGCGGTGGATCGCCAGGTGGTCAGCGGTCGGGGAGCGGCGACGCTTGCCGTGTTCCTGATGGCGTTCGGCCCGATCATCGTCAAGGTCTCCGACCTTGCCGAGCTCCGCTTCATCTTCTGGCGACTGATGGCGGCGCTGGTCGTCTACCTCGCCGTCCTCTTTGCCCGCGGTGGTCGTGTGACGCTGGCTGCGCTCCGCACGTCATTCTGGGGTGGACTCCTGTTCGGCCTGAACCTCGTGCTCTTTATCACCTTCATGCGTCGGACGAGCGCAACCCATGCCGTCATCATGGGCTCGCTGCAACCCGTCGTCCTTCTCGGGGTGGCAGGCCCGCTGTTCGGTGAGCGTCCCCGCAGGTCGCTCTACGGTTGGTCGGCCCTCGCTCTCGGGGGAGTGGCGATCTCGATGTGGGGCGGTGACCCCAGCGGCGTGGCGACCGTCGAGGGAGACCTGTTGGCGTTCGTCGGAATGCTGTTCTGGTGCTCCTACTACATCGTCAGCAAGCGCACCCGGGCCACGCTCGACGCGGCCAGCTACCAGGCGGGGCTCACCCTCGTAGCGGCGGCCGTGATCCTGTTGGCAGCGCTGATCTCGGGTCAGGGGGTTGCACCCCCGTCGGGCGCCGACTGGTGGCCGGTCGTCCTGATGGCGGCGTTGCCCGGCACCGGCCACCTGCTCACCAACTACGCCCATGCACACGTGACGTTGACGGTGATGGGCCTCATCAACCTGCTCTTCACGGTCATCGTCCCGCTCTACGCCTGGTGGCTCCTCGACGAGGCGATCGGCGGCGTGCAGGCGCTGGGCATCGCCGTCGTGATGGCAACCCTCGCCATGGTGGTGACACGTCCCGCCGAGCGGCCCGTGGACATCGACCGTTAGCCGGACAGGACCCGCAGCATCCAGTCGGCGACGGCGAAGCGGTCGGTGCCATCGTCGAGCGTCGACAGTGCATCGGAGACGACCTCCTCGCCGATCCTGAGGAGGCGACTGGTGTAGAGGTCGCGGGCGAAGTCGGTGTCGAACTCGGGATGGCCCTGGATGCCGATGATGTGGTCGCCGATGCCGAACGACGCCACCGGGCAGTGGGCCGTCGACGAGGTCAGCCTCGCCCTGGCCGGCAGGTCAACGATCTGGTCCTGGTGGCAGTAGGTGATCCCGAAGCCGCCATCGACCGGAGTCGTCACCGAAGAGGGGGAGACCACCTCGGCGTGTCGGACGCCGATGTTCCAGCCACCGGTGTACCGGACCTCGCCGCCGAGCGCCTGGGCGACGGCCTGGTGGCCGAAACAGACGCCGATGACCGGCGCCCGCGCTGCGTCGAGGTCCCTGACAACGTCGAATAGATCGGCGATCCACGGGTCATCGTCCAGAGCCGACGAGCGGGCACCAGAGATCAACCAGCCGTCCTGCTCGTCGGCGGCACCGGGCAGCCTGCCGTCGACCACGTCGTAGTCGGTGACCACGACCTCCTCGTCGCCGTGGTTGAGGAGTTCGGTGAACAGTTCCCGGTAGCCGCCGTAGCGGTCGAGTCGGTTGCCACCGACCTCGTCACAGCGCAGGAGCCCGAGGCGCACGGTCAGACCTCCTCCGCCCGGAGGAACACCGGACCGGTCCAGCGGGCGACAAGGTCGGTGACCAACTCGGTGTCGGATCGGACGGGGATCACGACCTGTCCGTTGCGCTCGGGAACCGCCGACGAGAGGTCGTCGGTGGTGGCGTAGCCGAATCCCAGGACGATGGCGGTGGTCGCCCGGGCGTCGGCATCGCCGGCGGTGATGCGGCGATCGATGAGCATCGTGCCACCGACGACGTAGTCCTCCGGGGTGCTTGTCGGTCCGAAGACCAGGAGGTCGCCGCTCCATGCGTCGGCGTAAGCCTGCCAGCTTGCGCCTGCGAACACGACGAGGGGCTCCGGCAGGTTGTCGCCGACGCGTTCGAGGGACGAGGGGAGGTCAACCTCCGTGCGGACGGCCACCACGTCGGGGGCGTGGATGGTGTCGACGTCGAGCGACGCCAGCGTCGTCTCGGAGCCGACGACGATCAGCGTGGCGTCGAAGGAGCGGGCCATGGCCGCCGAGGGGTGCAACACCGCCTGTGCCCGGTCACCGCCGTCGAGTGGCACGAGCAGGTGCGAGTACATCGGCGAGAGCGTACGCCTCCCGGTCGATTTGCGAGGAGCCGTGGGCGTCGTTTCGCTGTTCGGAGGTCGCACTTGCCGGTTGGGGCAGCGAGACTGCGCCGGTGCAGCGGGGATTCCTCTACGCGGTCGGCGCCTTTTCCCTCTGGGGCGTCTCGCCAGCCTTCTGGAAGTTCCTCGGGCACGTCCCTGCGAGCGACATCTTCGGACACCGGGTGGTCTGGACGTTCGCGTGCGTCGCCCTGATCCTGGCCTCCCGCCGCTCCTGGGGTCGGGTGGCCGCAGCGGCAGGTGACCGTCGGACCCTCGGCCTCGAGGCCGTCGCGGCGGTCCTGCTCGCCTCCAACTGGCTGCTCTGGGTCTGGGCCGTCACCTCCGACCACGTCATCGAGGGCAGCCTCGGCTATTTCATGAATCCGCTGGTGAGCGTCGTACTGGGGATGCTGTTCCTCGGCGAGTCACTGCGTCGGGCACAGTGGTTTGCGGTCGGCCTGGCGACTGCGGGCGTGGTCTGGCTGACGGTGCAGGTGGGCACATTGCCCTGGATATCGCTCGTCCTGGCGTTCACCTTCGGCTTCTACGGCCTCATCAAGAAGAAGCTCGACCTGTCGCCCTTCGAGGGGCTCGGTATCGAGATGTCGGTCCTGTTGCTGCCGGCCGTGCTGTTCCTCGTCGTAAGGGCGTCGGCCGGGGACGGATCCATGGGCGTCGGCGTCCCGGCTGACAGTCTCCTGCTGATGGCCGGCGGGTTGTTCACGGCAGTACCGCTTCTGTTGTTCGGAGCCGCCGTCCGACGGGTGCCGTTGACGGTGATCGGCCTCACCCAGTACCTCGCGCCGACCATCAACTTCGTGCTCGGTGTGGCGGTCTACGCAGAGCCGTTCGACGGGGTACGGCTCATCGGCTTCGTCGCCATCTGGATCGGACTGGTCGTGTTCTCGCTGGACTTCCTCGGGAGCGCCCGTCGGCTGCGACCGACGGCCTGAGGTCGGTCAGAACCGGGCGGCTGCCAGCACCTCGGCGGCGAACGCCGGGGCCTCGTCGTCCAGTCGACGACGGTTGAGCGACCGGGTGGCGATCACGTCAGCCCCGTGCCCCTCGAGCAAGGCGGCCAACTTGTCGGCGGCGTTGCCCGGGTTGACGGCGTGGGTCATGAAGGCGACCACCCGCTTGTTCCAGAGTTTGGGGATGCTGCGCACCATGCCGGCGTCGCCGGGGCGGTGGCCGAAGAGGATCAGACCGTCGACCCAGGTGCCCACGAAGACCAGGTCGGCTTCGGCGAGTTCCTTGAAGTCGATGTTGGTGACCGGTCGGACGGCGACCGTGTCGCCGGCGGCCTCGGCGGCCCCGCCGATCAGCTCGGCGGCGCGACGCGTGTTGCCGGTGCGGCTCTGGTGGATCACGACGATGTTCACGGGGCTCATGGCTATCAGCGCAGCGTCCCGGTTGCACGCCTTCTGGCGGCTTGCGCTCGGCCGGAATCCGGGCCGTACACTTCGCTCCATGCCCCTCTACGACTACCGGTGTGGGACCTGCGACACCGTCTTCGAGGTCCGGCGGCCGATGTCCGAATCGGGCGAGTCGGCCGCCTGCCCCGCCGGTCACCAGGGTGCCCGGCGGCTGTTGTCGGTGTTCGCTGCGGTAGGCGGCGACGACCAGCGATCGCCGGCGCCGATGTCCGGTGGCTCGATGCCCGGAGGGTGTGGCGGGGCCTGTGCCTGCCACCCCGGCTGAGGAGCGGGGAGACCAGAACGTGACGGGGCGCCTCGAAGGGAAGATCGCCTGCATCACCGGAGCCGGGTCCGGACTCGGGCGGGCCATCGCCGAGCGGTTCGCCGCCGAGGGGGCGACGATCGTGGCGCAGGACCTCCGGGTCGGGTCCGCCGAGGAGACGGTCGGACTCCTGCCCGATGGCGACCACTTCGCACAGGGCGGTGACGTCGCAGACCCCGAAGCCGTTGCTGCAGTGTTCGCTGCCATCGACGAGCGCCTCGGTCGCCTCGACGTGCAGGTCAACAACGCCGGTGTCGACCGCCTGCCGGGCGACGGGTTCGACCGGATGCTGGCCGGCGAGGGGGCCCAGATCCGCCTCATGGAGCACGCTGCGTTCACCCGGATGCTCGAGATCCACGCCGGAGGCACCTTCGCATGCACGCAGGGCGCTGTGGGCCTCATGCGCAACGGGGGCTCGGTCATCACCATGTCGAGCATCGCCGGGATCGCCGGCTGGGGGCCCGTGCACTACAGCGCAGCGAAGGGTGCGATCCTCGGCTTCACTCGGGCGGCGGCCCGGGAGTTGGGCGCCATGGGCATCCGGATCAACGCCATCGCCCCCGGCGTGATCGATACGCCGATGACGGCGAAGGTCGACGATGCCCTGCTGGCGCCGATGATCATGATGACCCCACTGGGCCGCAAGGGCACTGCCGACGAGATCGCATCCACGGCACTGTTCCTGGCGACGGACGACAGTTCGTTCATCACCGGCCAGTGGATCTCCCCCAACGGGGGCATCGTCACGGTCTGAGTGGCGTGCTCCGACCGGAGGCCCGTCAGGAACGGTCCAGGTCGACGAGGTGGGCCTCGGCCTCTTCGGGGGTTAGCCCCATCTCCGCCATGCCCTCGGCCAGCACCTGCCGGTAACTCAGGCTGGGCGGGCCCGGCGGTGGAGGCGCCGTCGAACCGAATGTCACCGCTGGGCGTCCGTCGATCGGGTCCATGCCGATCAACAGGTCGATCACGCCGTCGACCACGACGACGGCCTCCCCCGGGCCCGGGGGAGGATCGGGAAGCGATGCAGCGTCGGTCGGCATCCCGTTTTCCTGGGCGATGACGTCCTGGATCTGTCCGTAGGCCATTAGCCATGCCCGTCCGACGATGGGCATGGCGTCGGGGTGAGGCGCCTTGGCCGGGCAGATGCAGCAGCCGCCGTCCCAGCGGGTCGAGTGCCCACCGAAGTGCACGGTTTGCGGGACCACCACCCTCCGGTCGTCGAGGGGAGGGGCCGGGTCGCGGGCCCCCCGATGCGGGCCCCAGGGCCGGTCGTCGCCGCATCCGACGAGGTAGGCGAGCATCCGGTCGGTCAACAGGTTCGAGCCGTAGGCGACGTACCAGACGAGGGGGGTGTCGCTCATGGCGTCCCGAGGAGGGCGTCGGCGGCCGCCCAGGCGCTGGCGGCGGCGGCGTCGGCCAGCATCCCCTCGGGACCCACCCAGTCGCCCGCGATGAGCACGCCGGGCCGATCAGCGGCATCGATCCCCGGTCGCCCGGCGAGGCCGCCCCGCTCCGCCAACGGGATGCCGTGGGCGACGGTCATGGCGTGGAGGTAGCGGTCGGCGAGTAGCGACGAGGCCTGGACGCCGCAGGCGGCGGCGATGTCCTCGAGGGCGGAGCGGTTCTCGTCGGCCGGATCGTCGGCACCGGGGTGCAGGTAGCGGACTGCGCTGGCGGTCGCCTGTCCGTCGGGTGCGAGTCGGGCCGGCGGTCCGTGGACCGAGAAGTAGACGGGGTGGTCGATCCCCAGCACGAACCGATGGTCGGGCTGGTGGTCCAGGGCGAGGTCGAGCACGGCGACACGGGTGGGTGGGCCGGCGGCTTCGACCAGTCCGGTGGCGCCGGTGAGCCGCTCGGCCGTCTCCGGGCCGCCGGCCGCAACGATGGTGGTCCGGGCCGAGAGGTCCTCGGTGGCCGTCCGGATGGCGAGCCGGGGGGATTCGCCCAGCACACCGGTCACGGACCCGTCGTAGCGGAAAACCACGCCGGCGGCCTCGGCCCTGGTGGTCAACCCGTCGACCAGGGTCTGCCAGCCACCGTGGAGGTACAGCACCCCGTCGTCGACGGCCATCGACAGTTGTCGGAGGGCGGCCCCTGCGCTGAGCAGTTCGGGGCAGTTGACATAGGTGGCCAGTCGGAACAGGGCGGCCAACAGGTTACGGACGGCCTCGCGCCGGGTGACGGAGTCGATCCAGTCGTCCACCGTGACATCGTCGAGTGGGACCGGATCCAGGCGGGGGAGTCGGGCAAGTAGTGCGCCCACTGTCATCTTCTCGACGGGCGACAGGAGCGAGGTGCGCAGCAGCGACACCGGTCCGGCGGGAAGCAGGTGGAGCCGGTCGTCGTAGAGGCCGCGGGTGCCCCGGGTTGGTGGCGCCCCGCCCTCGACCGGAATGCCGAGGCGTTGGAGCGCCCGATCGGCGTGGCCTCCGACGTAGAGGGCGTGCGGGCCCTGGTTCACCAGGTGGTCGGCCAGCAACGACGTCCGGGCCCGACCGCCGGATGCCCCGAGCCCGTCCACCACGATGACCGACCGACCAGCGTCGGCCAGCCTGTTGGCGGCGACCAGGCCGGCCAGGCCGGCCCCGATCACTGCAGTGTCGAAGGTGCTCGGGTTCGGGTCTTTCATCGTCTACCCACGGACTCCGGGGTCGGGATTCACCCCAAGTCTGGCATTTCTGACCCTTCGGCCGGAGACCGGACGGTCAGGCGAACAGGTCGTCGAGTGCGGTGGCCACGGGGTTGTCGGACGGGGCATCGGACCCGCTGAGGTGGCCGAGCCAGGTGAGGCTCACCCAGCCGCCCATGACGGCGCCGCCGTCGGTGTCGGGATCGAGGGGCAGCGCCTCTCCCCAGTCCATCCGGATCCGATAGGTCCCTTCGTGGCCCTGCTTCGGCTCGAGTCCGGCGGTGCTCAGGGTCCTTGGCGGATGGGCGCCGACGGGTGTCTCCTTCCAGCCCCGCATCTGGTCGACGGGGAGGTTGGGAACGTTCAGGTTGAGCACTGACGGACTGGGCGGTGGGTCGGCGATGACGGCCCCGACCGCGGTGGCGGCGACCTCGGCGGCACTGTCCCAGAACTGGTCGCCGAGCGTGTCCTCGCCTCCCTGGCCCTCGATGCCCCAGCCGGTGACCGCCTGGCTGACCGCTACTCCGGTGAGGCCACCGTTGCGTGCGGTCAGGGCTGCCCCGACAGTGCCCGAGTGGTAGACGGAGCGCCCGACGTTGCTGCCGGGGTTGATCCCGGCGACGACGAGGTCGAATGGGTCGCCGAAGATCCCGAGGCGGCTGTAGACGATGCACAGGCCTGGTGGCCCGCTGACCGACCAGACCCGGTCGATGCCGTCGATCCGGGCATCGTGGACCTCGGGCCGGATCAGGTGCAGGGCTCCGAGCGATGCACCGGCGCCGGAGAACTCCCGGTCGGGGGCCACGACGGTGACATCGCCGAGGGGCAGCATCGCCCGGGCAAGGACGTGTAGGCCGATCGAGTCGATGCCGTCGTCGTTGGTGACGAGGATCCGCATGCCGGCGAACGTACCTGCGGCATGTGGAGGAGACCCCAGTGGCCGTCGGGTCGGGCTGGTCAGCCGCCCAGGCGGGCGCTGAGCGTTTCCCATTCGGTCATGAGCCCGGCAGCGCGGTCCCGGGCGACGTTGTGTGCGGCGACAGCGGCGTTGACGGCCTCCTGGTCGGAGTAGAGGTCGGGGTCGGCGAGCACCGCCTGGGTGGCGAGCACCTCGGCCTCCGCCTCCTCCCAGGTCCTTTCCGCACGCTCGAGGCGTCGGCGCAGCGCCTGGTTCGGATCCTTGTTCTTCTGGCCCTTCTTCGTCGGCCTGGATGCAGGTTTCGGCTCGGGCACTGGCTTGGGCTTCGAGACCACCTGGGTCGGATAGAGCACCCTGTCCGGGACGCCCTCGTGGAGCACGGCACGGCCGTCCCGGACCTCGACGAGGGCGTCGGCCACCGATCGGATCAGGTGCCGGTCGTGGGTGATGAGCATGACGGTGCCGGGGTATGCAAGGAGCGCGTCTTCGAGTACGTCACAGCTGGGGAGGTCGAGGTGGTTGGTCGGCTCGTCCAGCAACAGCAGGTTGACCGGAACGGCAAGTGCCTTGGCGAGGGCGAGGCGGGTCTGTTCGCCGCCCGAGAGGTCACCCACCAGGCGGTCGACGGCATCGCCGCGGAACCCGAACGACGCCAGGTAGGTGCGCAGGTTGCGGTTGCCCTGTTCGACGCCCGGAACGGTTCGTGCCTCCTCGAGCACCGTGCGACGGTCGTCGAGGACCTCGGCCTGGAGCTGGTCGAAGGTCGACAGGTCGACGTTCGTGCCGATGGTGACCCGGCCGGAGAGCGGTGCCAGCCGGTCGGTCATGAGCTTGACGAGCGTGGTCTTTCCGGCGCCGTTGGGTCCGACGAGGGCGATGGTGCGTCCCCGTTCGACGGTGAACGACACGTCCGAGAGCACGACCTTGCCGTCACCGTCGTCGTAGCCGGCGGTCACGCCGTCGAACTCGGCGACGATCCGGGACGAACGGCGGGGTGCCGGAAAGCCGAAGCGGGCCCTCGGGTCTCCGGGCTGGTCGATGACGATGCGGTCCAGCTTCTCGAGGGCCTTCACGCGGCTCTGCACCTGCCGGGCCTTGGTGGCCTTGTAGCGGAAGCGCTCGATGAAGCGTTCGGTGTGGGCGACGCGGCGGGACTGCTGGGCGGCGGCGGCCCGTTGTGCGGCGAGGCGCTCCTCGCGTGCCAGTACGAACTCGGCGAAGCCGCCGATGTATTCGGTGACCCGGTTGCCGGAGAGTTCGAGGATTCGGTTGGCGACGGCGTCGATGAAGTCGCGGTCGTGGCTGACGAACAGCAGGCCCCTCGGCCAGGTGGCCAACTGCTGCTCGAGCCAGGCCACGGAGTCGACGTCGAGGTGGTTGGTCGGCTCGTCCATGACCAGCAGGTCGGGGGCGGACAGCAGCAGGCGGGCCAGGGCCACCCGCATTCGCCAGCCGCCGGACATCTCGCCCATGGGGCGGTCGTGGTCGGCGGGGTCGAAGCCCAGTCCGGACAGGATGCGATGGGCCTCGGCCTCGACGGCATAGCCGCCGAGTTGCTCGAACCGGGACTGGGCCTCTCCGTAGTCGGCCAGCAGGCGTTCTGCCTGGGCGCCTGATGTCTCGGCCAGCCGGTGGCCCAGCGCCTCGATCTGGTGGGCGAGTCCGGTCACCGCCTCGGCGCCCAGCATCACCTGTTGGAAGACCGTGCGGCCGGTCTCGGTGGGCAACTCCTGGGGCAGGTACCCGATCCGGAGGTCCTTGGGGCGGTGGACGGCGCCGCTGTCCGGCTCCTGGCGGCCCACCAGCACCTCGATCAGCGTGGTCTTGCCGGTGCCGTTGCTACCGACGAGGGCGATCCGACGGCCCGCTCCGAGGCGGAGGGAGACGTCCTCGAAGAGGGTGCGGGCTCCGAACGAGCGGGAAAGGCCGGAGGTGGTCAGCATGGGCGGAAGGTAGCCAGTACCCGGAGGGGAACTCGGTGGGTGGCGCTGGTCAGCGGGCGGGGGGGTCCCAGCGGATGACCGCTGCGGCCGACGACATGCCAGCTCCGAAGCCGACGAGCAGCAGCAGGTCGCCCTGCTGGACCCGGCCGGCGTCGATGGCGTCGACCATCGCCAGGGGGATCGAGGCGGCCGAGGTGTTGCCGGTGCGGTGCAGCACCATGGCGGCTCGGTCCATGGTCAGGCCGAGTCGCTTGAAGGAGGCCTCGATGATGCGGACGTTGGCCTGGTGGGGGACGACGAGGGCGATGTCGTCCGAGGTCACGGCGGCCTGCTCCATGGCCTTCCGGGCGGCGCTCTCCATGGCGAGGACGGCCCTGCGGAAGACCTCCTGGCCGTTCATGACGATCTTGCCGCCGTGGTCGCAGTAGAGGATGCCCGCAGCCGATCCGTCGGACATGAGGTCCCAGCCGAGGAGGGAGGGCTCCTCGGCGCTGCGCTCGATGACGACGGCGCCTGCACCGTCGCCGAACAGCACGCACGTGCCACGGTCCTCCCAGTCGATGAGCGGCGAGAGGGCGTCGGAGCCGATCAGCAGCACGCGGTCGAGGCCGCCGTCGATGTACTGCATGGCGGTGACGAGGCCGTAGACGAATCCCGAGCAGGCGGCGTTCATGTCGATGGCGCCACAGGTCAGACCCAGGTTGTGTTGGACGACCGAGGCGCTGGCGGGGAACTGCTGGTCGGAGGTGCAGCTGGCAAGGAGTAGCAGGTCGATGTCGTCGGCGGCGACGCCGGCCATCGCCATGGCGGACCTGCCGGCCTCGGTCGACATCTCGGTGACGGTTCCGTCGATGTGGCGGGTGCTGATGCCGGTGCGCTCGCGGATCCACTCGTCGGAGGTGTCGACGATCTTGGCAAGTTCGTCGTTGGTGAGCACCTTCTCGGGGAGGTGCGTGGCCCACCCGGTGATTCGGCCGTGCGGCATGTGGAGGTGCTCCGTGGTCAAGGATGTCGATCGAGGGATCGGCCCTGCAACACGGTACCGGGCGGCAGTGCCTGCCGGGGCCGGGGCTAGGGTCGGCTAGACATGGCTCCGGAACCGCTCGACGACCACGCGGTAGCGGGGCTGCTCGCACGGGAGGCCGGCGACCTGCTGCTCGACCTGCGGGGCCGGTCCCTGGCCGACGGGGTGTCGGGCTGGCGGCTCCAGTCGCTGGGCGATCGGGCGGCCCACGAGCACCTGGTCGGCCGCCTCGCCGAGTTGCGGCCCGACGATGCCGTGCTCTCGGAGGAGGGAGCCGACGACCGCAGCCGTCTGACCGCCGAGCGAACCTGGATCATCGATCCGTTGGACGGCACGCAGGACTACCCGCGGGTCGGCAGCGCCGAGTGGGCAGTGCACGTGGCGCTGGTGATCGATGGTCGGCCGGTGGCGGGTGCGGTTTCGGTGCCGGCGAACGGTGGCCTCTACGGCACGCTCCAGAGCCCGTTGCCGACTCCGACCCGCCGCGAGCGGCCCATCGTGGTGACGAGCCGGTCGCAGTGGGGACATGCCGAGGATGTGGCGGCGGCCCTGGGTGGCGAGGTCCATGCCTTCGGTTCGGCTGGCGCCAAGGCCATGGCGGTGGTGTCTGGTGTCGCCGACGTCTACGTGCACCCCAGCGGGCTCTACGAGTGGGATGTCTGCGCACCGGCGGCAGTGGCGGCTGCAGCCGGCCTCGACGTGACGGGCGTGGACGGCTCGGACCTGGTCTTCAACAAGGCCCGCCCGGTGGTGCCCGGCCTGCTCATCAGCCGTCCCGAGTACACCGAACGGGCAAGGGCGGCCCTGCGCTGGTAGGGGGCGGAGGCTCAGGCTCCACCGGTCAACGTCGCCCAGAGGGTGTCGACCTGGTGGTCCAGGGTGGCTTCGTCACCGTCGTTGGTGAGTATGTGGTCGGCGATGGTGCGGCGCTCGTCGTCAGTGGCCTGTGACGCCATGCGGGCACGGGCGTCGTCGGCGGACATTCCCCGTTCGAGGAGTCGGGCCAGGCGCACCTCTGGATCGGTCTCGACCACGACCACCTGGGTGTAGCCACGGCCGTTGGGCAGCCGGCCAAGGTCGCTCTCTACGAGCACGGCCATGTCGAGGACCACGACCTGCGGAGGGTTGCTGACCAGGGACTCCAGTTGGCGAGCCAGCTCAGCGTTGATGGCCGGGTGGCTGATGGCCTCGAGGTCGGGCAGGCGCCCGTCGCCGCCGAAGACGGTCGTAGCGAGCGCAGCGCGGTCGATCGAACCGTCGGCGGCCACCACACCGTCGCCGAATTCGGTCCGGACCTGATTGCGTACGTGGTCGTCGTTGAGGACCTCGCGGCCGATGGCGTCGACATCGATGACGTGGCCCCCCCGTTCGGCGAGCAGGGACGCGACTGTGGACTTTCCCGCCCCGATTCCGCCGCAGAGTCCGATGACCAGCACGGGGACAGCGTGGCGCACGTTCAGGTCCGCGGCAAGCAGGGAACGGATAGTCTGCGCCAGCCCTGCGGTTCGGCGAAGCCGGTGAGACTCCGGCGCTGTCCCGCAACTGTGTGCCCGGGTCCCTGTCAGGGGGTACGGGCGAGCCAGGTCGATCGGCCGCAGGGTTCGACAGCAGCTCTCGAGGAAGAGCGGTCGTCGGACAGGGCTTCCTGTCTGCGCCCGGGCCTCGACAGACAGGAGAACCCATGAGAGTCCGATCCGCCCGTCATGGCCGTCTCACGGCCCTGCCCCTCGTTCTGATCATCGGACTCTTCGCCACCTCCTGTGGAGGCGTCGGGGGTTCACCTGGTGGTGCCGTGAGCGGCATCGCCTCGACCACTGTCGCGTCGGCTCCTTCCGGCATCGTGTCGTTGTCGGCGACGGCGACGGAGATCCTGTTCGCCATCGGTGCCGGGGACCAGGTGGTGGCGGTCGACGACCAGTCGACGTATCCGGAGGAGGCGCCGACGTCGGCGCTGTCGGGGTTCACGCCGAATGTGGAGGCGATTGCCAACTACGACCCGGACCTGGTGGTCATCTCGTACGACCCGGGTGACCTCGTGGTAGGCCTCGAGGCGTTGGGTATCGACGTGTTGATGCAGGGCGCCGCCTCCGCCATCGACGACACGTATTCGCAGATCGCCGAGTTGGGAGACCTGACGGGCCATTCCGACGAGGCGGCGGCGCTGAACGCCGAGATCGTGGCTGGGCTCGAGTCGCTGGCCGAGGGCCATCCGGGCGCCGGCATGACGTACTTCCACGAGGTGGACTCGACGCTGTACTCGGCGACGTCGTCGACGTTCCTGGGGCAGCTCTACGCCCTGTTGGGGCTCGAGAACATCGCAGACCCGGCGGACGAGGACGGCTGGGGGTATCCGCAGTTGTCACCGGAGTACGTGATCGACGTCGGCCCGGACCTGATCTTTCTGGCGGATGCCGAGTGGGGCGAGTCGGCCGAGACGGTCGCCGCCCGTCCGGGTTGGGACACGATGTCGGCAGTGCAGGCGGGCAACGTGTTCCCGTTGGACGAGACCGCCGGCCGTTGGGGGCCACGCATCGTCGACTTCCTCACCACGGTCAGGGCAGCGGTCGAGGAAGCCTCGGGCTGATCCTTCGCCGATGACCACCACGGATCAGACCCCTGAGGCAGGCCGGCTCAAGCCGGCGGAGCTCCGACCGTGGTGGGTGGTGTCCGGCGTCCTCGCCGTCGTCGTCGCGGGCATCGCAGGGCTGGTGCTGGGCCCGGCACAGATCGGCACGTGGGACGTGCTCGTCGAGTTGGTCGACCGGTTGCCGTTCATCGACACGGAGTCGGGCCTGGGCGAGCGTCAGCAGGCGATTATCTGGGAGATCCGGCTGCCGCGGGTCGTACTGGGCCTGCTGGTCGGCGCCATGCTCGCCACGGCAGGTGGCGCCTACCAGGGGGTGTTCCGCAACCCCCTGGCCGACCCGTACCTGCTGGGCGTGGCCGCCGGCGCCGGCTTCGGCGCCACCGTGGCCATCGTGTCGGGGCTCGGCGACGGGATCGGCATCGTCGACCCGATCCCGATGATGGCCTTTGCCGGGGCCCTCGTGGCCGTCGTTCTGACCTACCTGGTCGGCGCCACCGGAGGCCGCCTCGACCCGGTGACCAGCCTCGTGCTGGCGGGTGTGGCGGTGGCCAGCTTCTTCACCGCCATCCAGACGTTCGTGCAGCAGCGCCACTCCGAGACGATCAGGCAGGTCTACTTCTTCGTCCTCGGGCAGCTTCGCACCGCCGGCTGGGACGAGGTGACGCTGCTGGCCCCGTACACGGGCGTGTGCCTGGCCGTGATCCTCGCCGTGCGGCGACGCATGGACACACTCGCCGTGGGCGACGAGGAGGCAGGCGCCCTCGGCCTCGACGTGCGGCGGGTACGCCTCGTCACGGTCGTGGCGGCGTCGCTCGGCACCGCCGCGGCGGTGTCGGTGTCGGGCCTGATCGGCTTCGTCGGGATTATCGTCCCGCACACCATCCGGTTGCTGTTCGGCTCCAGTTATCGGGTGATCCTGCCGCTGACGGTCCTGTTCGGCGGGGCGTTCCTCGTGGCCGCCGACCTGGTGGCCCGCCTGGCGCTCGAGCCGGCGGAGATGCCGATCGGCGTGGTGACGGCCTTCCTCGGCGCCCCGTTCTTCGTGCTGATCCTGCGCACCACCCGGAGGTCCCGATGACCGCCATCGCCTGCCGGGACGTGGTCGTCGCCTTCGACGGGGTGGAGGTGCTCCGTGGCGTCGACCTGTGGGTGCCACCGGGGGGTTGGGTGACCGTCGTCGGCCCGAACGGCGCCGGCAAGAGCACCCTGCTGCGTGCCGTAGGCGGCATCGTCGACGCCACCGGAAGCATCGACCTCGGCGGTCGGCCGGCGGCCGGGATGACCCGCCGCGAAATGGCCCGACTGGTGGCGCTGGTGCCCCAGGAGCCGGTCATCCCACGGGGGATGCGGGTCGTCGACTACGTCCTGCTCGGTCGCACCGCACACCTGGGCTTCTTCGAGGCCGAGGGCGCCGCCGACCTGGACGTGGCCGTGAAGGCACTCGCCGACCTCGACGCCGGACCGCTGGCCGACCGCACCGTCGACACGCTCTCGGGTGGTGAGCGCCAACGGATCGTGATCGCCCGGGCCCTGGCCCAGGAGTCGCCGGTGCTGCTGCTCGACGAACCCACGACCGCCCTCGACGTGGGCCACCAGCAGGAGGTGCTCGACCTGGTCGACCGACTCCGTGCCGAACGCAACCTGACGGTGCTGGCCACGATGCACGACCTCACCCTTGCCGGCCAGTACGCGGACTGGCTGGTGATGCTCGATGCGGGCGAGGTCGTCGTCGCCGGATCGGCCGACGAGGTGCTCACCGAGGAGGCGGTCGCCCGTCACTACGGCGCCCGTGTGCGGGTGGTGCCCGACGAGGCCGGTCCGATCGTCGTGCCCGTGCGCCGGTCTGGTAGTGATGGGGCATGAGCCAAACCGCCAAGCAGTTCAGCGAGGTTCGTGGCCGGCGCATGGCCCATGTCGAGGTGGGGGAAGGTGACCCGATCGTCTTCCTGCACGGCAACCCGACGTCGTCGTACCTGTGGCGCAACGTCATCCCCCACGTGGCCGATGCCGGGCGGTGCATCGCCCCCGACCTGATCGGCCAGGGCGACTCCGACAAGCTCGATGACTCCGGCCCCGGCTCGTACCGCTACGTCGAGCACCGGGACTACCTGTTCGACCTCCTCGAGCAGTTGGGGGTCGACGAGAACGTGACGCTCGTGGTCCACGACTGGGGCTCGGCGCTCGGATTCGACTGGGCCCGGCAGCATCCCGACGCCGTGAAGGGCATCTGCTACATGGAGGCCATCGTCCAACCCATCGCCTCGTGGGACGAGTGGCCCGAGAATGCCCGGGGCATCTTCCAGGGCTTCCGCTCCGAGGCCGGTGAGGGGTTGGTGCTCGAGAAGAACTTCTTCGTCGAGGGCGTGCTGCCCGGCGCCATCGTCCGCAATCTCACCGCTGAGGAGCACGACGAGTACCGGCGCCCCTTCGTCGAGCCGGGCGAGTCCCGGCGTCCGACCCTGACGTGGCCCCGCGAGATCCCGATCGAAGGCGAGCCTGCCGACATGGTGGCGATCGTCGCCGACTACGCAGAGTTCCTGGCCGGATCACCGATCCCGAAGCTGTTCGTGAACGCAGACCCGGGAGCGATCCTCACCGGCGCCCAGAGGGAGTTCTGCCGCACGTGGCCGAACCAGGTCGAGGTCACCGTGGCAGGCGCCCACTTCATCCAGGAGGACAGCCCCGACGAGATCGGCGCCGCCCTGGCCGACTGGTACGCCGGGCTCTGAATCCGCCTACACAGCCGGAGTGATGAGGCCGTAGTGGCCGTCGAAGCGCCGGTAGAGAACGTTTCCCCGGTTGAGGTCGGAGCCCGGGTCGGCGAAGAACACGAAGGCATCGTCGGTCTCGTCGAGCAGTGCCGCGGCCTCCGCCAGCGGTAGGTGGTTGAGCACCACCGAGCCTGAATGGATCGGCGGTCGGGTGTCGCCCGGGAGGTCCTCGCCGGCGACTGCGGGCACGACGTTGACGTTGCCGTCGCCGTTCCGGTACACGACCCGGTCGAGGTCGTGGTCGGTGTCGAGGAACAGGTAGAAGCCGTGGTCCAGTTGGTCCATCTCGTCGGCGGCCTCTTCGAGGCTCATGGGGTACATGGCGAGCGTCTTGTGGCGGACCACCTCGCGTTCGTCCGAGGGCACAGTGCTGTAGCCGGCGTGTTTCGGGGTCGGTTCGGGCTCGTGGTGCCGGTCCTCGTGGCGGTCGCGGCGGCGGCGGAGTCGCTTCGAGAGCCGGTTATGGAGCAGGTCGACGGCCTCGGCGATCGAGTGCCCGCTGGCGTGGGCGCGCACGGGCGTGCCGTTCAGGTCGATGGAGGCCTCGGCGATCGCAGGCAACTCGAGTGTGGCCTTCTCGCGGACCTTCAACTTCACCACTGCCGCCAGGACCGGTTCGTGCCCCAACTCGCAGAGCGTCTGGACCTTTTCGATCGCCTGCTCCCGATCTCGTGGGGAGATAACCCCCCGGGTGAGCAGCTCGACCTCACAGACGGCATGTGGCTTGACCACGTGTTCCCCTTCCGGTTGTCACTTGCGTGTCCTCATCATGGCGCGGATTTCGACCCTTGTCAGACGCGGAATTCCCGAAGGGACGTGATGGCGTCGCGCCGGTGTGCTGCGAGACTGTGTGCCCATGGCCTACCGACTCTCGACCCTCGCCGACGGCCGGACCGTCCTCCTCGACGACGGCCTGCTGGAGGGTGAAAGCGCCCGCTGGTGGGACCTCGGCCGGCTCACCGACGGCCGGCTCGCCGACCCGCTCGACGCCCTCGCCGACCCTGCCGGCCTCGACGCCCTGACCGACGCTACAGGCGTGCCCCATGGCGACCCGGACGGCGAGGTGGCGCTCGGCGGCCTGGGGCCTTCGGTGCCCCGGCCCCGCAAGGTGTTCGGCATCGGCATGAACTTCGGTGCCCACATCGCAGAGATGGGCCGGTCGGCGCCCGCCATCCCGGTCATCTTCACCAAGTGGCCGAACTGCCTCACCGGACCCGGCAGCGACATCGTCCTCGTCGGTGACCGCACCGACTACGAGGTCGAGTTGGTGGCGGTCATCGGCCGGACCTGCCGGGGCCTCGACCTCTCCGAGGCGTGGGACGCCCTCGCCGGCGTGGCCGTCGGCCAGGACGTGTCCGACCGTGCACTACAGCTGGCGTCCAGTCCGCCACAGTTCAGTCTCGGCAAGAGCCACGACACCTTCGGCCCCCTCGGCCCGGTCACGTCGCTCGACCTGGTCGACGACCCCACCGATCTGACGCTCCACTGCTCGGTCGACGGCGAGATGCGCCAGGACAGCCACACCAGCCTGATGATCCTCGACGTGCCGGGCCTCGTCGCCTACCTGTCGGAGGTCTGCACGCTCGAGCCGGGCGACCTGGTGTTCACCGGGACGCCGGCCGGCGTCGGCGACCCGCAGGGACGCTGCCTCGAGGTGGGACAACTGGTCGAGTCGGAGATCCCCGGCGTGGGCCGGCTCGCCAACCGCTGCGTGTAGGGAATCCCCCCGGGCTAACGCAGGGCGACGGGGGTGGTGACCTCGTCGAAGAAGTCGCTGCCCTTGTCGTCGATGACGATGAACGCCGGGAAGTCGACGACCTCGATGCGCCACACCGCTTCCATGCCGAACTCGGGGTACTCGAGGACCTCGACCTTGCGGATGGAGTCGAGCGCCAGTCGGGCGGCCGGTCCGCCGATCGACCCGAGGTAGAAGCCTCCGTAACGCCTGCAGGCGTCGGTGACCTGCCGCGAACGGTTGCCCTTGGCCAGCATGACCAGGCTGCCGCCGGCGGCCTGGAAGCGTTCGACGTAGGCGTCCATGCGGCCGGCCGTGGTCGGGCCGAACGACCCGGAGACGTGGCCCTCGGGGGTCTTGGCGGGACCGGCGTAGTAGACGGGATGGTCACGCAGGTAGTCCGGCATGGGCCGGCCGTCGTCGAGCAGTTCGTCGACCTTGGCGTGGACGATGTCGCGGGCCACGACGAGGGTTCCGGTGAGCGACAGGCGGGTCTTGACCGGGTGTTTCGAGAGCTCGGCGCGGATGGCTTCCATGGGCTGGTCGAGGTCGATCGACACGACGTCGCCCGGGAGGTCATCGTGGGCCACCTCGGGCAGGAAGCGGGCCGGGTCCTCCTCGAGTTGTTCGAGGAACACGCCGTCGGCGGTGATCTTGCCGAGTGCCTGACGGTCGGCCGAGCACGACACGGCGATGCCGACCGGGTTGGATGCCCCGTGGCGGGGGAGGCGCACAACCCGGACGTCGTGGCAGAAGTACTTGCCGCCGAATTGTGCGCCGATGCCGAACCCGCGGGTGAGTTCGAGCACGCGCTCCTCCCACTCGGGGTCGCGGAAGGCGTGGCCGGCCTCGCTGCCGGCGGTGGGCAGGTGGTCGAGGTAGTGGGCCGAGGCGTACTTGGCGACCTTGAGGTTGAACTCGGCCGACGTGCCGCCGATGACGACTGCCAGGTGGTACGGCGGGCAGGCGGAGGTGCCGAGCGTGCGGAGCTTCTCGTCGAGGAAGGCGGTGAGCCGCTCGGGGGTGAGCAGCGCCCGGGTCTCCTGGAACAGGTAGCTCTTGTTGGCCGAGCCCCCGCCCTTGGCCATGAACAGGAACCTGTAGGCGTCGCCCGGGACGGCCTCGACTTCGATCTGGGCAGGCAGGTTCGTGCCGGTGTTCTGTTCGGTGAACATGTCGAGCGGTGCCATCTGCGAGTAGCGCAGGTTCGACGTGAGGAAGGTGTCGAACACGCCCCGCGAGATGGCCTCCTTGTCGTCTCCGTTCGTGAGGACCTGCTGGCCCTTCTTGGCGGAGATGACGGCGGTGCCGGTGTCCTGGCACGACGGCAGCACGCCGCCGGCGGCGATGTTGGCGTTGTGGAGCAGTTCGGTGGCCACGAAGCGGTCGTTGGCCGAGGCCTCCGGATCATCGAGGATCGACGCCAACTGTGCCAGGTGGCCGGGCCGCAGCAGGTGGGAGATGTCGCGCATGGCGGTCGCCGTGAGGAGGCGGATGGCCTCGTCGTCGACCTCGAGGAACGTGCGCCCGCCCGGTCCCTCGACGGTGCGAACCCCCTCGGTGGTGAGCAACCGGAAGTCGGTGGTGGCGTAGGGGTCGTCGAGCAGCGGCAGCAGGTCGGTGTAGGCGAACTCGGGGGTGTCGCTCATGGCTCCAACCTAACGGTTGCGGGGTGGCACCATTGGGGAGTTGTGTGCCGGGCGTCCTCGGCTCAGGCGGCCAGGTCCGCCACGATCGGCGTCCAGAAGTCGGCGCCGTGGTCGCCCCCGAGGGCATAGAAGGTCATGCGGTCGACGCAGTCGCCGTAGCGGGCCCGGATGCCGGCGGCCACCTTGTCGGGCTCTGCGACGACCGCGAACGTGTCGAGCATCTCGTCGTCGATGAGCTCGCCCATGGCCTGCCATTCGCCACGCTTGGACATGGCGTTGAGGTCGCCGTGGAGGCCCTCCCAGCCGTGGATCTCGAGCACGCCCAGGTAGGCAGGGGTCGAGGCGTAGAAGGCGATTTGCTGGCGGATGCCGGTGGCGGCCCTCGCCATGGACTCTTCGTCGGGGCCGGTGACCACGAAGCCGGGGCCCATGACCTCGAAGTCGTCGAGCGTGCGCCCGGACTTCGCCAGGCCGGCCTCGATCCTCGGCAGGGTGACCTCGCGCAGGTACGTCTCGGTCGAGAAGGCGTGGCAGATGATGCCGTCGCAGACCTCGCCGGCGACCTCCGACATGAGCGGGCCGACCGCCGAGATGAACACCTTGGGCGGGCCGCACTCGTTGGGGCCGGGGTTGAAGAACGGCGTCATCAGGGTGTGGGTGTAGAAGTCGCCGAGGAACGCCAACTTCGTACCGTTGTTCCAGCAGTCCCAGATGGCCTGCATGGCGCTCACGAACTCGCGCATCCTTGCGGCCGGGTGGGACCACTCCATGGAGAAGCGCTTGGTGATGTGCGGCCGGATCTGGGTGCCGAGCCCCATGATGAAGCGGCCGTCGCTGTAGCGCTGCAGGTCGTGGCCGGTCTGGGCGAGGATCATGGGGTTGCGGGCGAAGGCCACGGCGATCGAGGTGCCCAACTCGAGGCGCTCGGTGTGCTCGGCGGCGACGACGTGCGGCAGGAAGGGGTCGTGGCTGGTCTCGGCGGTCCATGCACCGGCATAGCCCTCGTCCTCGAGGCGCTTCGCCGACGCACCGATGGAGGCGAGTCCGCCGGACAGGGATGTGGGGTTCGCGGCGCCGAGGCCGCCGTCGATTTTCATGCGCCGAACGTAGTCCCCTGTCCCCGACTCGCTAGCGTCCGCCGCTGATGGAACTCCTGCTGGTCCGCCATGCGCTCCCGGTACGCGTCGACAACAGGGACACGGGCGACGAGGCCGACCCGGTCCTGTCCGACCTGGGATGGCGCCAGTCCCGGGCCGTGGCCGACTGGCTCGTCGGTGCGCTGCCCGGTGGGCCGTCGGCTGAGCCGATCGATGCCGTGTATGCCAGCACGCGTGCCCGGGCCCGGCAGACCGCCGAGCCCCTTGCCGAGCGACTGGGGCAGGAACTGCGGATCGAGCCGGGGCTCGACGAGTACGACTACGGCGAGCCCGAGTACGTCCCGATCGAGGAACTCAAGGAGGCCGGCGATCCCCGCTGGCACGAGTTGGTCTCCGAGGATGCCATCCCCGCCCCGGAGGCGTTCATGGCGCAGGTTGTCACCGGCGTCGATCGGATCATCGCCGCCCACCCCGGACAGCGGGTGGTGGCCTTCTGCCACGGTGGGACGATTTGCGCCTACATGGCCCACCTGCTCGGACTCGATCGGATCCTCTTCTTCGAGGCGGCCTACACGTCGGTGAACCGGGTGCTGGCCGCATCGACGGGCGAACGCAGCCTGGGGTCGCTCAACGAGACCGCCCACCTGCGGGTGGCGGGGGTGCCGACGTATCTGCCCGGGGGCTAGGCGAGTTCGGGGCGGCTGCGGAACGCCTCGAGTGCCTCGGGGTTGGCGAGGGCCTCGAGGTTGGTGACCGGTCGGCCCTCGACCACGTTGCGCACCGCCATCTCGACCAACTTGCCGGACCGCGTGCGCGGCAGGTCGGGGACGGCCAGCACGACGGCCGGCACGTGTCGGGGCGAGGCACCGGTCCGGATCGCCGAACGGATGCGCCCGACCAGGTCGTCGTCGAGTTCGACGCCGCTAGCGGGCACCACGAACAGCACGATCCGGGTGTCACCCTCCCAGGACTGGCCGATTACGAGGCTCTCCACGACCTCGTCGAGCCGGTCGACCTGGCGGTAGACCTCGGCGGTGCCGATGCGCACACCGCCCGGGTTGAGGGTGGCATCGGAGCGCCCGTGGATGATGAAGCCCCCCTCCGGGGTCCGCTCGGCGAAGTCGCCCTGGTGCCAGGCACCGTCGAAGCGCTCGAAGTAGGCGGAGCGGTAGCGGTCGCCGTCGGGGTCGTTCCAGAAGCCCAGCGGCATCGACGGGAACGGCGCGGTGCAGACGAGCTCGCCCTGTTGGCCGATCGGGGCGGGGGAGCCTTCCTCGTCGAAGACGTCCATGGCCTGGCCCAGGACCGGTCCCTGGATCTGTCCGGCGTGTACGGGCAGCGTCGGGTCGCCGCCGACGAGGCAGCCGCACAGGTCGGTGCCGCCCGAGATCGACGCCAGGTGCAGGTCGGCCTTCCAGTCGGCGTAGACGTGGGAGAAGCCCTCGGGACTGAGTGGGCTGCCGGTGGAGCAGACGGTGCGCAGCGTCGAAAGGTCGTGCGACTCGACCGGTCGCAGGCCCGATTTGGCCACGGCGTCGATGAACTTGGCCGAGACGCCCAGAAGGGTGGTGCCGGTGGCATCCACCAGGTCGAACAGCTGCTCGGCGCCGGGATGGAAGGGCGAGCCGTCGTAGAGCACGAGAGCGGCCTCGGCAGCGAGGCCGGCGGCCAGCCAGTTCCACATCATCCAGCCGGTGGTCGTGAAGTAGCAGACCCGGTCGTCGGGGCGCACGTCGCAGTGCAGCCGGTACTCGACGTGGTGCTTGAGCAGCAGGCCGCCGGCCCGGTGGACGATGCACTTCGGTGCGCCCGTCGTACCCGACGAGTAGAGGATGTAGAGCGGGTGGTCGAAGGGCAGCGGCTCGAAGGCGACGGGCACGGCCGTGTGGGGGGCGAGGAAGTCGTCGAGCGTGACGGCGCCATCGGGGAGCGGGCCGCTCGGGCCGTCCGCCGAGTCGGGCACGACGACCACCTGGCGCACCGTCGGCAGGTCGGCGGCCACCTCGGCCAACTTGCCGGTCACGTCGTGGCGCTTCCCGCCGTATCGGTAGCCATCGGTGGCGAACAGCACCGTCGGCTGGATCTGTCCGAAGCGGTCGAGGACGCCGCTGGCGCCGAAGTCGGGGGAGGTCGACGAGAACACGGCGCCGATCGAGGCGGCGGCCAGCATCACGGCGTAGGCCTCGGGCAGGTTCGGGAGCCAGGCGGCCACCCGGTCGCCCTGTCCGACGCCTGCGCCCAGCAGGGCCTGTTGGAGTCGGGAGACGAGGGCGTGCAGGTCGGCCCAGGTCAGGTCCCGGGCGGTGCCGTCCTCGCCGCGGAACAGCAGCGCCGGCTGGTGGTCGTCGCGGCGGAGCAGGTTCTCGGCGTAGTTGAGGGTGGCGTCGGGGAAGAAGCGGGCGTCGGAGAGGTGGTTGCCGGTCGTGAGGGCCGGGCCGCCACCGGGTTCGCCGACGACTTCGCACCAGTCCCAGGCAAGGCGCCAGAAGCGGTCTGGTTGTCGGATCGACCAGTCGTGCAGGTCCAGTGCGCCGACGCCGGCATGTGCGGCGAAGGCCGCCATCTGCGAGCCGGCGGAGCGTTCGGCCGAAGGGGTCCAGAGGGGGGCGACCATCGCCTGCGAGCGTAGCCATCGTCCGAGACGGCACAGGGAGGGCCACACAGGGGGGCGGGGTCCGGTGGGGAGGAGGCCCGACCGGGTAGCGACCTAGGCTCGTGACCGTGGGACACCTGCACCAGGACGGCGACGACCTCCATGCCTCCGTCGACCAGCGACTGCAGGTGGCCGGCCTGCGCAACAGTCGCTCCCGTCAGGTCGTGGTCGACGTGCTGGTCCGGGCTGGCCGGCCCCTGAGCCTTCCCGAGATCCTCGACGCCGATGTGGAGTTGGCCCAGAGTTCGGCCTACCGGAACCTCGGCGAACTGGTGCACGCCGGCGTTGCCCGCCGGGTCGAGTCGGCCGACGACCACGCCCGCTTCGAACTCCACGAGTCGATCACCGGGCACCACCACCACCTGGTGTGCACCTCGTGTGGCATGGTCGAGGACTTCGACGTCCCCGACGACTTCGAGGCCGGCATCGATGCGATGGTCCATGCCGCCGAGTCGCAGGGCTTCCGGATCGACGCCCACCGCTTCGACCTGTTGGGCCGCTGCGCCCGCTGTTCGTAGTCCCCTTCGGCCATGTGGCTCAAACGTGCGGCAGCGCGGGTCGTGCTCCTCGACCGGGAGGGGCGCATCTTCCTCGTCAACGCCGAGGATCCGATCGACCCGTTCAAGCCGGCCTGGTGGGAGATTCCCGGTGGTGGCATCGGCAGGGGCGAGGACTCGGGTTCGGCCGCCGCCCGGGAGCTCTACGAGGAGACCGGCATCGAGGACCTCGAGATGGGGCCGGTCATCTGGACCCAGCACGTTCAGTTCGACTTCGGCGGCTACCACTTCGACAGCGACGAGAAGATCCACGTGGCCTGGTGCGACGGCGGGGAGTACCGGCCGCAGCACCTCGAGGCGCTGGAGGCGGCGGCGTTCCTCGGGGCCCGCTGGTGGGCGCTCGACGAACTGCTGGCCAGCGACGAACCGGTGCTGCCGACGCTGCTGCGCGAGCACCTGCCACCGATCGTGGCGGGTGTCCTGCCGGATGTCCCGATCGACATTTCTCCCGTGCCGCTCGACTGAGCGGTCGATCGGACTGTCACCCGCTGCTCAGGACAGGTCTTCGAGGCCCCCCCAGGCGAGACGTGTGGTGAGGGTCGCCATCTCGTCCGCCGAGTGCTGGCGTCCCTCGTGCATCCAGTACCGCACCATGCCCTCGGAGATCCCGTTGATGCCGGCGGCCATCACCAGGGCATCGTCGCTGTCGACCCGGCTGATGAGGCGGGCGATCATGGTGATGAACGTGTCCTGCACCCGACGGGCTTCCCGCTTGAACTCCGGGACCGAGCCGAGGCTCGATCCGTAGAGCACGCTGAAGGCGTCGGGGTGTTCGTCGAAGAAGTGGAAGAAGGCGACGAAGCCGGCCTCGACGCGCTGGCGGGGAGAGTCGACGCCGGTCGATCGCTCGGCGATGGCGGTGTGCAGTAGGTCGCCGGTCCGCTCGAGCAGTTGAGCGAAGAGGTCGTGCTTGGAGGCGAAGTGCTGGTAGATGACCGGCTTGGTGATGCCGGCCTCGGTGGCCAGGGCGTTCATGGAAGTCTCGTGGTAGCCGTTGCGGGCGAAGAGGCCGAGTGCGATGTCGAACAACTGCTGTCGGCGCTCGGCGGCGGGCATGCGCACGGTGGCGGTCGTTGCGGCGTTCACAGGACGACGGTAGCCAATGGTTCGTCGGCGGGTGAAGGCGGGAGGATACGCCTCAGTGGCGGGAGGGGCGCCCGGCGTCCTCGTCGGCGGCAGCCTGCACCGCGTAGTGGAGCACGATGGCGGGGGCCAGCACGATCGAGCCGGCGACCAGGAGCACGACGAGGGCGGTGGCGATGCCGTCACTGAAGTCGCCCACCATTCCGACGGTGAACAACGCGATGGCGGACAGGAACGCCAGGTAGCCGAGCCGTTTTCCGGTGACGGCCAGGCGGCCCATGCGGGCCCGGCGGACGAGGACGGGATCGTTCATGGGAGCCAGCCTGCCTCGTCGAGGAGCGTCCGCAACCGATCGGCCATCCGGTCCAGCGAGAGTTCCCGGGCGGCGACCTCCCGGTTGCGGTCGAGGAGGGCCGGGTCGGGCTCGGCCAGCCAGGCCCGGACCGGTCCGAGGTCGTCGGCGGGGAACCATTCGAGGCCGAGGGCCCGGAGCTCGTCGGCAACCGGGTAGTCACCGACCACGGCCGGCCTTCGGAAGAGGGCGGCCTCGACGGGCGGGTTGCCGAAGCCCTCCCAGGTCGAGGGGAACACGACCAGGTCGGCAGCGGCGTAGATGTCCGACCGGGTCGGGGCCGGCTCCCACAGGACGGGGCAGGCGGCATCGGCGAGCAGGTGGTCCAGTTCGGGGCCGAAACCGTCCTCGGCGGGGCCCAGCAGCCAGTAGGTGCCGCCCAGTTCGGCGGTGATCTCGGTTGCCCGTCCCACGTCCTTGCGGGGGATGGCCCGGACGGGGTGTGCGACCAACAGGGTGTCGTCGTCGACGCCGAGGTCCGCCCGTGTCCGGGTGCGGTCGCCGGGTGGTGGGTCGGGATCGAAGCCGTTGTGGATGACAGCGGCAGCGATCCCGCGGTCGGCCATCTGGAGGCGGGTCAGGTCGTTGATCGTGACGTGGCGCCAGGCCGGGTCGTCGGGCGGCAGGTCGGTGACGTGGGCGAAGCGCTCCCGCTGCCAGGGCGGGTCGTGGTGGTGCAGCACCGCCGGGCGTCCCCGCAGCACCTCGGCCACGGCGTGGGCTGCGACCGGGTTGAGCGGGATCGTGCAGAGGTTCTCGACGACGACGAGGTCGGCACCAGCCAGCGCTGTGGCGAGTTCGGACGGGTCGGGTGGTCCGTCATCGTCGATTCCGAGTCCGGGCACGACCGTCGTGGCGCCATTCGCGTGCCAGCCCGGCTCGAAGCCTCCGGCCACCCAGTGCACGTCGAACCCCATCTGGTGCAGCGCGTCGGCCCAGTTCCGTGCTACGACCGAGACACCGTCGGTCGGTCCGAACCGGAAGGAGATGATGGAACAGCGGGACATGGCCCTCCCGGGCCCGGCTCTCGAGGACGTGGGTGCATTGCGCGACGCCGTCGAGCGGGTGCTCGACGACCACTGGGTGCCCGAAGGGTACGCAGCGCCCCATGCGGGGGCCTACCCCTGGCAGTGGCTCTGGGACTCGTGCTTCCACGTGCTCGTCTGGCAGGCGCTGGGCCGCACCAACCGGGCGCAGGTCGAGTTGGCATCGCTGTTCGGCCCGCAGGCTCCGTCCGGGTTCGTGCCGCACATGAACTACGTGCGCCGGCCCGACCACCACGCCGACCTGTGGGGGCGCGACGATGCCTCGGCGGTCACACAGCCGCCGATGTACGGGCACGCCGTGGCCGAACTGGTTCGGGCGGGAGCGCCGCCGCCCGACGAGGTGGTGGAGGCGGCCGTAGCCGGGCTGGGGTTCCTGTTGGAACAGCGGGAGCGGGACGACTCGGGTCTGGTCCTGTTGTGCCACCCGTGGGAGTCGGGGGCCGACGACAGCCCACGCTGGGATGACCGCTGCCCGGGCGGCTTCGACGTGGAGCGCTGGCGGGCCGAGAAGAACCGACTGGTGACGACGATCGAGTTCGCTGACGACGGGTCGCCGGTCCGGAATCCGGCGTTCCCGGTGGCGTCGGCCGGCTTCAACGCCCTCGTCGCGTTCAACGCACGGGAACTGGCCTCGGTGGCCGGCAACGACGGACTCGCCGTCGCGGCCGACGAACTTGTCGCCGCCCTCGACGCCCGCTGGGACGACGACCTGGGCACCTGGGCCGATGCCGGCCCCACCGCCGGGGGTTCGGGCCGCTGTCGCACGGCCGACGGCCTGCTGCCACTGCTGGTCACCGAGGAGTCGGCGAGGGCCGCCCGGGTGGTGGCCGACCTGGTCGATCCCGCCGCTCACGGCGGCCCGGCCGGTCCGACCGGTGTGCACCGCGCCGAGCCGACCTTCGACCCCGCCGGCTACTGGCGGGGCCCGGTCTGGCCGCAGTTGGCCTATCTGCTGGTGCTCGGCGCCGTCCGCTTCGATCCGGGTGCAGCTGAGCAACTGGCGGCGACGACCGTGGCGGGGGCGTGGGCATCGGGCCTCGCCGAGTACTGGCACCCCGACACCGGCGAGGGCCTCGGCGCCACCCCCCAGTCCTGGACCGGCCTTGCCCTCCTGTTGGCGGAGCGGACCTAACGCAGCGAGCCGCGGGCGGTGTTGATGAGGTCGTCACCTTCGACGTGGACGACGTAACAGTGGACGCCTCGGAACTGGGCCACGTCGTGTTCGAAGTCGGTGCGATTCGGAACCAGCCAGGCGATCTCGAGTTCGGACAGTTCGTAGATGACGCCCACGAACTCGTCGAACGCCTCGTAGCACTGTGAGCGGGCGAAGCTCTCCATCTCGCTGTCGCCGGGCCACGGGGCCCCCTGGCGGGCCGGGTGCTGGACGTGCAGGTAGATCTCGGACTGGTGGGGGAGTTCACACGGCACGACCGTGTCGAACTCGATGTGCCGCTCCGCCTGGAACCACGAGTAGCGGTTGAAGCACTGGCTTGTCGTGAGGTCGTGGAGGTTGACCATCTCGCCGTACCAGGTGGGCGGCTCCTCCTCGGCCACTGTCGGCCGGGCCTCGGGCAGGGTCGTGGCAGTGCCTGCGGCGGTCGTGGTGGCCACGGCGCCGTCCCCGCCCTCCGGGGCTGCGCTGTCGCTCGCACAGGCCGACGCCATCAGGGAGACGGACACCAGTAGGAGCAGAAGGCGCACCGGGTCAGGGTACGCCCGGTGCCGGTACCGTTGGGGGGTGCCCGTGGTCGAACTCAATGCTGCGGTCGCCCTGCTCGGACGCTTCCCGGCGCTGACCGGCGTGGATCTGCGCATCGAGGCGGGCGAGACCGTCCTGTTGCAGGGCCCCAACGGGGCCGGCAAGACCACCCTGCTGCGCCTCTGCGCCGGCCTCCTGGCCCCCGAGTCCGGCACGGTGACGGTGCTCGGCCACGACCTCGCAGCCGGCCCCGAGCGTCGGGCGGTGCGCCGACGAGTGGCGCTGCTGGGCCATTCGACCGGCCTCTACGAGGACCTCACGGTCGCCGAGAATGTCCGCTTCTGGGCCAGGGCTGGAGGCCTCGACGCCGAGCCGTCGGTTGAACGGGTGGTTGGCGCCCTCCAACGCCTCGGCCTCGACGACGGACTCCTCGACCTGCCCGTCCACCGGCTGTCGGCCGGCCAGCGGCGACGAACCTCGCTGGCGGCACTCGTCGTACGTCGCCCTGAGCTGTGGCTGCTCGATGAGCCCCACGCCGGCCTCGACCAGGCTGGACGCAACGTCGTCGACGAGCTCATCGGCGACGCCGTCGCCGCCGGGGGGACCGTGGTTGTGTCGTCGCACGAGCTCGAACGGGTCCGCTTGCTCTCGCCGCGGGTCGTGACGCTCGCCGGTGGCACCGTTCACCGGGACACGAGCTCATGAGCCGCTTCCTGGCCGACGCCCGCCTGGTCGCGGCCAAGGACCTCCGCATCGAGGCCCGCTCGCGGGTCGTACTCAACCAGGTTGCGCCCTTCGCCCTGCTGGTACTGGTGCTGTTCGGGTTCGCCCTCGACGCCGACCAGCGCACGCTGCGGGCCTTCGCCCCCGGCCTGTTCTGGGTGGCGGTCCTGCTCTGCGCCCTGCTGGCGATCCAACGGTCGGTGTCGGTCGAGCAGGCCGACGGGGCGCTCACCGGCCTGCGCCTCTCGGGCATGTCGCCGGCGGCGCTGTTCGTCGGCAAGGCGTCCGCCGTGTTCGTGCAGTTGGTGGTGCTCGAGGTGCTGTTGACCGCCGGGATCATCGTGCTCTACGGAAGCGAGGTCGATCAGCCCCTGCTGGTGGTCGCCACCGGCCTGCTGGCGGCTGTCGCAGTGGCGTGCACCGGTACCCTCTACGGCGCGCTGGCCTCTGGACTCGGGGTGCGGGAGACCCTTCTCCCCATCCTGTTGCTCCCGGTGCTGGCACCGGTGCTGATCGGCGCCACGCGGGCCTTCGACGACGCCCTCGGGAGCGCCGCGGTGGACGGCTGGGCCTGGCTGGTCCTGCTAGCCGTGTTCGCCGTGGTCGCGACCGCAGGGGGCGCACTGGCCTACGGCGCATTGGTCGAGGAGTAGAGGATTCGATGACGGAGACCATGGTGACGACCGGTACCACGACGGGCTCCGGCGGCTCGCGCGTCCTCGGCGCCGTCACCCTGCTGGGACTCGCCACTCTGCTGCTGTTCGCCTTCGGCCTGACCGAGCCCGACGTGCGGCTCCACCCCACCACCGGTGAGGAGATCGGCCAGTTCGACGCCGTGCGCCTCCTGTACCTGCACGTGCCACTTGCGGTGTTCACCTACGTGGCGTTCGTGCTGTGTGCCGTGGCATCGGCCGGGTACCTGGTCAGGCGCACGCCCTGGTTCGACACGATGGCCCACGCCTCCGCCGAGGTGGGCACGGTGTTCTGCGGCCTGGTGCTGGTCACCGGCTCGATCTGGGGACGGCCCGTCTGGAACACCTGGTGGGAGTGGGGCGATGTGCGTCTCATGACGACGCTCGTGCTGTTCCTCATGTTCGCCGGCTACCTGGCGCTGCGCCGGGCCACTGTCGACCCGCTGACAGCCGCCCTCCGGGGCGCCGTGGTGGCGCTGGTGGCGGTGCTCGACCTGCCGCTCGTGAACCGCTCCGTCGAGTGGTGGGAGAACCGCACCCTCCACCAGAAGTCCACGCTCGGCGAGCTCAAGATCCAGGACCTCACGCTGTTCACGTTGATGCTCGGGTTCCTCGTGTTCGGCCTGGTTCTGGCGTGGCTGCTGCTGCACCGCTTCCGGGTGGGCTGGCTCGAGCGCGAGGACGCCGAGTTGGGCGTCGCCACCGCCATCGCCGAGAGGCGTGCCGCCATCGACGGGGGCGACGTGGACGCCGCCGTGGGGGAGGACGCATGACGCACCTCGGCTATCTGATCGCCGGTTGGGGCATCGCCCTCGGCACGCTTGGCCTGTATGTGGTCTCCATCATCCGCCGCGGCCGCGACCTGGCCCGGCGTGTCCCGGCCGAGCGCTCCCGCTGGTTGACGTCCACTGATGACGGGTCCCGTGGCTGACGAGTTCGACCTCACGCCATCGCCCAGCCGACCGGAAAGCTCTGGTCGGCGGGCCGTACCGGTCCTCGTCGTGCTGCTCGTCGTGGCCGCGATCGTGGGCGTGCTCGTCAAGACCCTGGGCGACGCCACACTCGTCTTCCACGGGGTCGATGCAGCCGTCGAACTGCGATCCGACCTCGGCGACGATCGCTTCCGGGTCGTTGGTACGCCGTTGCCCGGCCTTGTCGAGACCAGAGTCGACGGCGAGTCGGCCGTGGTGTTCACCCTCTGTTCGGCGGGGGCCTACGCCGACGTCGTCCACGTGGGCGACCCGGCCGAACTCTTCCAGCCCGGCGTGCCGGTGGTGCTCCAGGGCGCATGGACGGCCGGCAGCGTCCCCGGCATCGCCGGCCTCGATGCACCGGCCGACGACGGCTGGCACCTGCGCACCGACCACATGGTCGTCAAGCACGACAACGACTACCGGGTCGAAGAAGGACGTCAGGCGGACATCGCCGCCTGTGGCGCCACAGGCTGACCACACCACGGTGACGGCGGCGCCATACTCCACCCCATGAACGCCACACTGGGCTCCTGGTTCGTCGCCCTGGGCCTGACGGCCTCGCTGCTCGGTGTGCTCAACGCCGTACGGGGCCTCGCAACCCGCAGCGCCGTCCACCTGGCACGGACCCGCTGGTACGTCGTCGCCGTCGGGGTCGCAGCTGTCGGCCAGTTCGCGGTCATGGAGCGGGCCCTCATCACCCGTGATTTCACGGTGGCGTTCGTGGCCCAGCACGGCAGTCATCGCACGCCGGCGCTGTTCAACGTGGCGACACTCTGGTCGGCGCTGGAGGGGTCGATCCTGCTGTGGGTCCTGGTCCTCGTCGGCTACCTCGTGCTGGTCGCCTACCGATTCCGGGACAGGCTCACCGACCCGATGGTCGGCTGGTTGTTGCTCGTCATGCTGGCCGTCTGCGCCTTCTTCTTCCTGCTGCTGGCCGGCCCGGCCCACCCGTTCGGCCGGTTCGACCCGTGGCCCGGATTCGACGGCCCCGGCCCCAACCCGCTGCTCCAGAACCACGTGCTCATGGCGTTCCACCCACCTGTCCTGTACCTCGGGTACGTCGGGTTCACGGTGCCGTTCGCCTTCGCCATCGCCTCGCTCGCCACCGGGCGAATGGGCGAGGGCTGGCTGCTTGAGACCCGCCGCTGGACGCTGCTGGCCTGGGGCTGCCTCACGGTCGGGATCCTGCTGGGTGCCTGGTGGTCGTACGAGGTGCTCGGCTGGGGCGGCTACTGGGCGTGGGACCCGGTCGAGAACGCCTCGTTCCTGCCGTGGCTGACCGGCACCGCCTACCTCCACTCGGTGATGGTCCAGGAGCGGCGCGGGATGCTGCGGGTCTGGAACCTGTCGCTGCTGTGCGCCACGTTCGCCCTCACGATCCTCGGCACGTTCATCACCCGCTCGGGGGTGCTCGAATCGGTGCACTCGTTCACCGAGTCGGCGATCGGGCCGATGCTGCTCGCCTTCTTCGCCGTGATCGTGGCGACCGCCGTGGGCCTGATCGCCTGGCGGGGCGACGACCTGCGGGCCGAGGGGTCGATCGACTCGCCGGTGTCGCGCACCGGGGCGTTCCTCGCCAACAACCTGCTCTTCGGGGCGTTCGCCTTCGTGGTACTGCTCGGCACGATGTTCCCGCTGCTGGTCGAGGCCGCCAACGGCGACCGCATCTCGGTCGGCAACCCCTACTTCGAGCGCATGACCATGCCGATCGGGTTCCTGCTGCTGTTCATGATGGCGGTGGCGCCGGCCCTGCCGTGGGGGCGGGCGGGCACCGAGGTGCTGGCGAAGCGGCTGCAGTGGCCGGCGTCGGCCGGCGTGGCCGCCATGGTGGTCGCCGTGGCGCTCGGCGGCCGCGGGTGGGTGACGGTGCTGGCCGTCGGCCTGGCCGGCTTCGCCTGTGGCGGGGCGGTGCGCCAACTGGCGCTGGCGGTGCGCTCCCGGGGCCTGCGCGGGTTCGTCGGACGTTCGAGTGGCGGCATGGTCGTGCACGTCGGCGTGGCGATCGTGGCCGTGGCGTTCGCCGTCTCGTCGTCGTATGTGCGCCAGGCCGAGGTGCGCTTCACCGAGCCGGGCGATCGGGCCGTGGTCTCGGGCCACGAACTGGTCTTCGACGGCCTCGAGCGCGTCGAGCTGTCCGAGAAGGACGAGGTGCGTGTGCGGGTCCTGGTCGACGGCGAGGCGTTCACGCCAGCGATCACGTTCTTCCCGTTCGCCGGGCAGACCATCGGCACACCGACCACGCGCTCGACCTGGTGGGATGACCTGCAACTCTCAGTGCTGACCGTGCCCGAGCAGGTGGGCGACGACACGATCGTGCGGGTCACGGTGCAGCCGCTGGTCTGGTGGATCTGGTACGGCGGTGGCGTCATGGCCTTCGGCACGCTGCTGGCCGCCGTGCCGGGCCGACGCCGGCGGCGCGACGAAGAGTCGCAGGAGGCGCCGGTCTCCGAAGAGGTCCCGGGATGAGCCCGGTGCGCAGCGCGGCGATCGCCGTGGGCCTGGTGCTGGCGGTGCTGGTCGGGGTGATGGCCACCCGTGATTCGGGCCCGGACCGGGTATCCGCCCACCTGGTCGGGCAGCCGGCCCCACCGCTGGTCGGCACCACCATTGACGGCGAGCCGTGGGACCTCGATGCGCAGCGGGGCCGCTGGGTGCTCGTCAACTTCTTCTCCACGACCTGCGTGCCGTGCATCGTCGAGCACTCCGAACTGGTCGCCTTCGCCGAGGCCCATGCCCCGGCCGACGACGCCCGCGTGGTGAGTGTGGCCTTCGACGACTCGGCGGAGGCCGTCGAGCAGTTCTTCCGGGAGCAGGGCGGCGGCTGGCCGGTACTGGCCATGCACACCGGGTACATCGCCGTCGACTGGGGGGTCATCGCCGTGCCCGAGTCGTACCTGGTCTCCCCGTCTGGACACGTGGCCGCCAAGGCGATCGGCGGAGTGAAGGCCGATGGACTCGAGGCGTTGCTCGCCGAGGCCCGGGGTGGCGCATGAGCGGCGTCCCGCGCTCCCGCCGGGCGGTCTGGGCACTGCTGCTGGTCGTCGCCGTCACCACGTTGGTCGTGGCCGAGGTAGCCGAACGCCCGGCGCTCACCAACGCCGACCGGGCGCACCACCTGGCACAGGAGTTCGCCTGCCCGGTGTGCGCCGGCCAGTCGGTGGCCGAGAGCGACGTGCCGATCGCCCGCACCATCCGGGTGTCGATCGCCTCGATGGTCGACGGCGGTGCCGACGACAACGACATCCGCACGATGCTCGTTGCCCGCTTCGGCGAGGACATCGACTACACGCCCAGCGGCAGTGGCCTGACGGGCCTCGTCTGGGTGCTGCCGGTGCTCGTCGCCAGCGTTGCGTTGGCGGGTCTGGCGCTCGCAATGCGCCGTTGGAAGGGGAGCGGTGAGGGCGGCGGCGGATCGACCCCCGTCCGACCCCTCGTGCTGGCCGGCGTGGGCATCGTGGCCGTGCTGGCCGGCGTGCTGGTGGCGCAGCTCTCGGGGAGCCGGGGGCCGGGCGACACGTTGTCGGGCGACATCCGATTGTCGACCCGCACCCTGCTCATCGAGGCGGGCGTGGCGTCCACGGACGAGGCCATCGTTCTCTATACGCAGGTGCTCGAGCTCCAGCCCTCCAACGCCGAGGCGCTGGCCTACCGCGGCTGGGCGCACCGCCGCAGCGGCGACGCCGTGGCCGCCCGGGCCGACCTCGAGGCGGCGGTCGAGTCCGATCCGACCTATCCGGATGCCCGGGTGTTCCGTGCTTCGCAGCGTCTCGTCGACGGCGACGCCAACGGCGCCAGCCAGGACCTCATGGCCCTCGACGGCCTGGATGCTCCACCGATCGTCGGCGACCTGCTGGCCGCCACCCGGCTGCGCGAGCGCGTGGCGGAGTTGCTGGTCAAAGGGGGCGCCCTGCTGGCGGCGCTGGACCTGCTCGACTCGGGCCTCGGCGTCGATCCGACGGCTTCCGGGCTGCTGGCCGAGCGGGGTTGGCTGCTGGCCCGCACCGGCGAGCCGGAACTGGTCGACATCGGCGTCGTGAGCCTGGACGAGGCGGTGGCTGCCGATCCACTGCACCCACATGCCCTGGCCTACCGGGCGGTCGTGCGCTCGGTGTTCCTGGGCGACTCCGCCGGTGCCACTGCCGATGCCACCGAGTTCGCCTCCCTCCCCGACCAACCGGAAGACCTCTCTGTCCTGCTCGCCTCGGAGGGACTGCTCGACTAGCGGTCGTGGGTGACCCGGCCGTTATCTGCGGTGAGTTTCTAGACCGAGCCCATGGCGCACTCCGGGGTCGCTCACGTGTGTGCCGTCGAACATCGTGTCGCGCAGCACCTCAGGGATCATGTCGGCGTCGCAGCAAAGGATGGAGAGGCCCGACTCCCTGTCGCCGATGGCTCAGGCCAACGGGGCGAGAAGTCCGGCGCTTACGCCGTGACCTCGGTGATGCAGACGCTGTCGCCCATCGGAAGCGACGAGGACAGGTCGGTCTCGGTATCGCCGTAGAGGGCGCCGAGCATCCCTCGCACGAGGCCCCGGTCGACGGCGCAGATCACCGGGTGCTCGATGGGGGCACCGCCGAACGGGCAGTGCTCGGACACGATGCGCAGTTGGTCGCCACCGGTGCGCTCGGCCCGGGCGGCAAAGCCGTGGGCGGTGAGGGCATCGGCCACGGCATGCATGGCCGACTTGAACGACCGGTGCACCTCGTCGGCCCCGAGCGACTCGGCCATCGAGCGTCCCACCTCGGCGCCCACCTCCTCGGCCATCGCCTCGGCCTGGTCGGAGGGCAGCAGGGCCAATGTCCGACCCAGCAGTCCGATCAGCACGGTGTCCTGGCGGACGGGCAGTTCGAGTGGCTGACCGGGATCGGACACCCGGTAGTGCTTGGACGGACGGCCGGCGGTGGCGCCCTCCGGTCGCTCGACGGCGACCTCCAGGTAGCCGCCCGATGCCAACTTGTCGAGGTGGTGGCGTGCCACGTTGGGATGCAGGTCGAAGCGCTCGGCGGCACCGGCGGCGGTCACCCCGTCGACTCCCTCTCGGGCGTACAGGTAGATGTCGCGGCGGGTCGGATCACCGAAGGCGTTGGTGATCGCCGTGACCGCTGCGCCGAACTCGGCAGGTGTGAGGGGTGCTCCGTCCACCCGGTTAGCCTAACGAACCCGATGCCCGGCCTCTCGAGAGAAGGTCCCGTGTCCACGAAAACCTGCAGAAGCAGCCCGTCGAGCCCCCCAGGAACGCTGTGACCGTTACGGAAGCCCAGGTCACCGAGGCGCTCCGGCCCGTCCAGGACCCCGAGCTACGTCGCAGCATCGTCGACCTCGGCATGGTCGAGAAGATCGCCATCGACGGCGGCACGGTAGGCGTCACCGTCGCCCTCACCGTGCCCGGCTGCCCCCTCAAGGCCGAGATCCAGCGCTCCGTCAGCGAGGCCGTCGCCCCACTCGACGGCGTCGGCTCGGTGATCGTCGAATTCACCGTCATGACCGACGGGCAGCGCGAGGCCGTCCGCACGATGGTCCACGGCAACCCTGCCGCCACCGCCGGAACCAACCCCACCCACGGGCACTCCGAGGGCCGAGAGATTCCGTTCGGCAAGGCTGGCAGCCGCACCCGGGTGCTGCTCATCGCCTCCGGCAAGGGTGGTGTCGGAAAGTCGTCGATCACCACCAACCTGGCTGTGGCGTTGGCCCAACGGGGCCGCGATGTGGCGGTCGTCGACGCCGACGTCTGGGGCTTCTCGATCCCGCGCATGCTCGGTGTCGACCAGCCGCCCGTGGTCATCGACGAGATGCTCGTCCCACCCGAGTCCCATGGTGTGCGCTGCATCTCGATGGGATTCTTCGCCGACGAGGATCAGCCCGTCATCTGGCGGGGCCCGATGCTCCACAAGGCGCTCGAGCAGTTCCTCACCGACGTCTACTGGGACGAGCCCGAGTACCTGCTGGTCGACCTTCCCCCCGGTACCGGCGACATCTCGATCTCGCTGGCCGGCTTCCTGCCGACCGCCGAGATGTACATCGTCACCACGCCGCAGCCGGTCGCGCAGAAGGTGGCGCAGCGGGCCGCCTACATGGCGGAGAAGGTGCGCATCACCGTCAAGGGCGTCATCGAGAACATGTCCTGGTTCACCGCTGACGACGGCACCCGCTACGAGCTGTTCGGCTCCGGCGGTGGCGCCGAACTTGCTGAGCAACTCGGCGTGCGCTTCATCGGCCAGGTGCCGCTCATCCCCGAACTGCGCGAGGGTTCCGACAACGGCAACCCCGTCGCCGCCCGACCCGAGACCGAGGCGGGCGCCGTGTTCGCCGAGATGGCCCGGGTGCTCGACGAGGAGATGAAGTCTTCCAAGCGCGCCCACCCCGAACTGAAACTGCTCTCTTAGCCCACTCGTAGAAGAGGAAGCACATGGACATCCGCATCGGCGTGGTCAACACCGCCAAGGAACTCGCCCTCGAACTGCCCGAGGACACGGACGGAGCAGCCCTGAAGGCCGACGTCGAGGCCGCAGTGGGCGAAGGTTCCGTGCTCTGGCTCACCGACGCCAAGGGCCGCACCGTCGGCGTCCCGGCCGACAAGATCGCCTACATCGACATCGACCCCGGCGACGGCATCAAGCCCTTCGGCTTCAGCTGAGCCGGGCGGCGCATCGGCGAGGCTGGTAGCGACCTGCTCCCCGCCTGGTGTCGCCACTCCTCAGGAGCGAGGTCGGCGCTTGGCCCGCACAAGTAGGGTTCGTATGTGATGGTCCGCGTCGAGCGACCCAACGGTTGCCTGGAGCCGGTGCTGATCGACGATGTGGTTGCCGACCCGGACCACATCCGAGACCTGGCCCGTGCCCACGGTCCCTACTTCATGCCGGCCCGGTACCTGGTGACCGGACAGCCTGCCGACACCGCCGCCGACGGCACCTTCCGCACCAACGCCGACGTGCCGCCCGGCCTGGTGGGTCCGACGTGGCGGGGCGACTGGGCGGTCGGAGGACACGCGTTGATCGACGATGCGTCGGCCATGCTCGACCATCAGCGTTTCATCGAGGCAGCGCACCACATGTTCGACGCCGAGGTGGTGGTGCCCGAGCACGTGTACGTGAATCTCTCCACCCCCATGCCCGGACAGGGCTTCTCGCATGTCGACATCGCCGAGTTCGTGGGCGTCGACCGCACCAATGCTCCCGGGTGGCTGCTGCAGGCCATGGGGTCGTCGGGTCTGTTCGAGGATGCCCGCATCTCGATTGCCACCGCGGTGGCCTGGTTCCACACCGGCGAAAGGGGATTCTTCCGCTATTGGCCCAAAGGCCGTGGGGCCGACAGCATTCGCCACGAGAACATGTGGAATACCGCCGTCGTGGGCGACAACGACTTCATGCACCACCAGGTGGAACGCATCGGACCCGCCGGAGCGCGGCCGCCGACCGGCCTGACCATCGACACCACCCTCGACCACGTGGAGGGTGCCTGGTCGGTCATCGAGGCCGGTGCGACCCTGGCGGAGTACACGGACGACGAGGTGCGCCTCTCGTTGTCGTGGAAGGCCAGGGTCTACGCCGACGACGCAACCCGGGTAGCCGCCGAGACCGGTGACGGGTTGACGGTGGCTGAGGCCGTTCGAGTCCTGGCCGCCGAGTTGGATGCACCGTCGCCGACGGGCGTCGCCGATGCCCTGGCCGACACGGGGTTTCGTAGTGCCCTGGCCGCCCGCTGGAGCGGCTACCGCTCCGACTGACGGCTTTCGATTCGCCGCCCGTACGTCTGCAGGACCCACGGCGAATTCCATACGGGGAGCGGTGAAGGTGGCTCGTGTCCTCGTGTCGACACCCCTGAAGTTTCTCCAACTTCTCTTTGGCCAGTTCGATCCAGCGTCGGACGCGCTCCTGGGCTGATGAGTCCGGACTGGGCGTCAGCGCCTCGCCCGTAGGCTCCTCCCATGGCGACGCTGGCCGAGCTCTGCCGGACCCGGACCGGCCTCGGGGAGGACGACGTCGCCCACCTCCAGGACCTCACCGGCTCATGGGCCCTGCTCGCTGACCTCTCCTTCGCCGACCTGCTGCTCTACGCCCCGGAGACCGACGAGCTCGAGTCGCCACTGGTTCTGCTCGGCCACGTCCGGCCGACCACCGGCACCACCCTCTACCGGGCCGACCTCGTCGGCCAGGTGTTCCGACGCAGTCGGAGGCCGCTGATCGCCGAGTGCCTCGACGAGAAGCGCATCGTCGAGGGCAGCATCCACGTCGGCGTCGACCGCGACATCGCCCTCAAGGTGGTGCCTGTGCGACGTGGTGACGAGACCATCGCCGTGCTGGCCCGTGAACGCCATCGACCCGGCGACCGGCCGATGAGCGAACAGGAACGCACCTACCTGTCGGTATTCGACCGCTTCGCCCTCATGCTCGACCGGGGCGAGTTCCCCTATCGGGACGAGGAGCGCTTCCGCCACCGGACCCCCCGGGTGGGCGACGGCCTGCTGCTCGTCGACCGCGAGGGCCGCATCGAGTTCGCCTCGCCGAACGCCGTCTCCGTGATGCACAGAATGGGCATGCACCGGGCCGTCGTCGGTGCCCGCCTCGACGACTCGGGGCTCGGTCCCGAGATGCTCCGCTCGGCATTCGCCAAGCGCACCTCCGTCATCGAAGAGGTCGTCCGGGGCACCGAGACGACCGTGGTCAGTCACTGCCTGCCGTTATTCGACGAGGGGCGGGCCACGGGCGCCATCGTGCTGGTGCGCGACGTCACCGACCTGCGCCGCCGCGACCGCCTGCTGGTGTCGAAGGACGCCACCATCCGCGAGGTCCACCACCGGGTCAAGAACAACCTCCAGACCATCTCGTCGCTGTTGCGACTCCAGGCCCGCCGGCTCACGTCCGACGAGGCCCGTGCAGCGGTCGGGGAGTCGGTCCGCCGGATCGGCGCCATCTCGGTCGTGCACGAGGCATTGGCCCAGAGTGCCGACCACGACGTTTCGTTCACCGAGATCGTCAAACCACTCGTGCGTGTGGTCGAGGAGAGCGTCTCGATGCCCGAGCGGCCACTGCACTTCGAGGTGACGGGCGATGCCGGGATCCTCCCCGCCCAGGTCACCACCACGCTTGCCGTGGTCGTCACCGAACTGATCCAGAATGCCGTCGACCACGCCTTCGTCGGATCGTCCGCACCTGAGGACGGGTCGCCCGGCCGGGTTGAGGTCTCGCTCGACCGGCGGCCGGACGTGCTCGTCATCGACGTCGTCGACGACGGCATCGGGCTTCCCGACGACTTCGACCTCTCCGACGCGACCGGCCTCGGCCTCACCCTTGTGCGGACCTTCGTCGAGGTGGAGTTGGGAGGAACCATCAGCCTCCGCCCGGGCGACGACGACGGAACGGTCGCCGAGGTGCGGATCCCCTCCAGTCGACTGGTCAGCCCGCTCGACGACGCCCGCGACCCGCGTGCGTGATCCGGGCCTGATTCCCGTCGCGGCCGTCGGCAACTAGGTTCGCCGGAGATGATGAGCCCCGAATCCGCCCGCCCCCTCGTGATCGCCCATCGTGGCGACTCGGCGAACCATCCCGACAACACCGTCGCCTCCTACCGCTCGGCGCTCGAGCAGGGAGCCGACTGGGTCGAACTCGACGTGCGACGTACCGCCGATGACGTCCTGGTGGCCCACCACGACGCCCACCTCGCCGACGGGCGCCTCATCCGCGATTCGGCCGCAGGAGACCTGCCGGGCGAGGTTCCCACGCTGGCCGAGGCATTCGAGGCCTGCGAAGGCATGGGCGTCAACGTCGAGATCAAGCACCTCCCGGGCGACCCCGACCACGAGGACGTCCACCTGGTCTGCGACGCGGTCGTAGGACTCGCCTCGGCCTACCGGCCACCGGAGCAACTGCTCGTGTCGTCGTTCGACATCGCCGCCGTCGACCTGATCCGGGCCACGGACCCGGGCCTTCCGAGCGGTTGGATCGTGGCCGAGCGCTACACCGCCGACCTGCTCCTCGAGCGCACCGTCGCCCACGGGCACGGCGCCATCTGTCCCTGGGACGGACTGGTCGACCTCCGCCTGGTCGAGCACGCCCACGACCGGGGACTCCGGGTCGTGGTGTGGACCGTCGACGAGCCGGACCGCATGGTCGAACTTGCCGGTTGGGGCGTCGACGGGATCATCAGCAACGACCCGGGACTGTTGCGTCGGACGCTCGACGCGTAGACGGGGTTCCGCCAGGGCTGGGCCGTGTACCTACGAGAACGCTGACGAGCCGAGGGGGACGACGAGGTCCAGGGCGTCGGGCACATGGCGGAACCTGAGTTCCTCGGCATCTCCGAGGTGGTCGCCGTCGACCTGCCATGGCACCGGCCGGAGGGGGACCAGCAGTGCCTCGGCCACGTCGGTGCGCACATCGACGACGGGGCTGCCGGCGACGGTTCCCCTCAGGCCAGCAGCCGCCGCCAGCACGGGCAACAACCGGCCCGGTGAGAGCGACGTGAGGGTCACCATGGCGAGGGGCGTGTCGAGTCGGGCTTCGGGAGCCAGCGAGAGGCCCCGGGTGCCGAGGTAGGTGTAGGGGTCGGTGTTGAGGCACACGGCCATCAGGCCCTCGACGGCCGACTCCTCGCCGAAGTCGTCGACTTCGCCCGGGCCGTCGCCCGGCGCCTCGTGGACGGATCGGCTCGAGACCCGGAAGGCCGGGGATCGCCTGTCGTAGTGGCGGATCCAGGTGTCGACGGCTGCGGCCACGAACAGCGGATGGCCGGCGAAGCGCTTGAGCAGCCCGCCCCTGCGTTCAACCTGCTCGACCACCGCAGCGTCGAACCCGACACCGGCGTGGAACAGGAAGTAGCGGTCGTTGACGCAGCCCAGGCCGACCCGGCGAACCGAGCCGGCCTCGATGGCGTCGAGCAGCGCTCCGGTGGCCTCGACGGGATCGTCGGGCAGGCCGAGCGTGCGGGCGAACACGTTGGTTGACCCGCCCGGCACGGCGGCGAGGGCGGTCTCGGTGCCCACCAGCCCGTTGGCCGCCTCGTTGAGGGTGCCGTCGCCGCCGAGTACCACGACAGCATCCATGCCGTCGTTGGCAGCGCTCTGGGCCAGGCGGGTGGCGTGGCCGCGCCGGCTGGTGGCCACCACCTCGAGGCGGTGGTCGGCCGACAGGGCCTTCTGGATCACGATCCGGGTTCGGGCCGTGACCGACGAGGCCGACGGGTTGACCACGAGCAGGATCTTCATGTCGGCGAGGGTACCGGCGCCGCACTCACCGTGGATTCGTCGTCGGCAGCAAACGCTCCGACATGGAATGGCCGGCCATCGCGTGTGACGCATTTCGGTCCCGGCTGATGGCGGGAAAGCGCCGTGGAGCCGCCAGACTCCGACCTTATGAATGTCGTCGTATGTGTGAAGCAGATCCCCGACCCGGCAGATCCGGGCCGGATGGACCCCGAGACCAGGACCCTCAAGCGGGACGTCAAGCTCATCCTCGATGAGTCCGACTCGTACGGGGTCGAGATGGGTCTCCAGTTGGTGGACGCCGCCGGCGAAGGGGAGGTCATCCTCGTCTCCATGGTGCCCAACAACGAGGTCAGCGGACTGCGGACCGCCCTCGCCATGGGTGCCGGGAGCGCCGTCCTCGTCAGCGACGAGGCGCTGGCCGGCTCCGATGCCCTTTCGACCGCCAAGGTCCTTGCCGCCGCCATTCGGCGCTGTGAGCCCGACCTGGTCATCACCGCCACCGAGTCGAGCGACGGCTACACCGGCACCGTCCCCGTTCAGGTCGCCGAACTGCTCGACCTGCCGTCGGTCACCTTCGCAAAGTCGATCGAGGTCTCCGACGACATCGCCAGGGTGCAGCGCCAGACCGAGGACGGCTACGACGAGATCGAGTGCACGCTGCCCTGCGTGGTCTCGGTCACCGCCGGCGTCGTCGAGCCCCGCTACCCCTCCTTCAAGGGGATCATGGCGGCCAAGAACAAGCCGGTCGACGAACTCGACCTGGCCGCACTCGGCATCGACCCCGCAACCGTCGGCTGGGCCGGCGCCCGCCAGGAGATCGTCGACATCACAGAGGCTCCTGCCAGCGAGGCCGGCGAGATCGTTCACGACGAGGGTGACGCCCACGAACGCATCCTGGCGTTCCTGGACGACCTGAAGATCATCTAGGAGGCCGTTGTGGGAATCTCGAAGATCTGGGTCTACGGCGAGTCGACTGACGGCGTCGTCACCACCTCGACCCTCGAACTACTGGCCAAGGCACGCACCATCGCCGAGACCGTCGAGGTCGTCGTCTACGGCGACGCCTCGGCCGTGGCCGCCGAACTCGGCGAGCACGGCGCGTCCACCGTCCTGTCGATCGGCGAACTCGGCGACGGGCTGCCCGGTCCCCGCGTCGCCTCGGCCCTGGCCGGAGCAATCGACGCCGGCAACGGCCCAGATGTCCTGCTCTGCGCCACCAGCTACGACGGCCGTGACGTGGCCGGTCGCCTGTCGGCCAAGGTCGACGCACCGGTCATCACCAACGTGGTCGACCTCACCGTCGATGGAGACCGCCTTCTGGGTGTCGAGCCCGTCTTCGGCGGCTCGCTGAACGTGTCGACCGGCTTCACCGGCGACGGCACCGCCATCTTCCTCGTGCGCCCCAAGTCTTTCGCCGCCGAGTCGGCAGGCGGCGCTGCCGCTGCGGTCGGCAGCCTCGAGGTCGGCGACCTCGGCAACACCGTCGGCTCCACGGTCAAGGACCGCTTCGCCGAGGAGAGCACCGGCCCCAAGCTGGACGAGGCCGCCATCGTCGTCTCGGGCGGCCGTGGACTCGGTGGCGCCGAGCACTATGTGCTGATCGAGACGCTGGCCGGCCTCCTCAAGGGTGCCGCCGGCGCCTCACGGGCCGTGGTCGACGCCGGCTGGGTGCCCTACTCGTACCAGGTGGGCCAGACCGGCAAGGTCGTGAAGCCGACGGTCTACCTGGCCTGTGGCATTTCGGGCGCAACGCAGCACCTCGTGGGGATGAAGGGCTCAGCCAACATCATCGCAATCAACAAGGACGAGGAGGCCCCCATCTTCGGCGTGGCCGACCTCGGCATCGTCGGCGACCTCCACAAGGTCGTGCCGAAGCTCATCGAGGCACTCCAGGCCCGAGCCTGAGCCGCGGCGGGGCCTCGCCCCGCCACCGCCTACGCCCGGTCGGCCGCCTCCAGGGCCCAGGCCAGGCCATCGGCCGGGTCCTCGACCGCCAGTTGCAGGTGCCAGCCCCGGGGCACGTGGCCGTCGTCCCACAGCCACCACCGGAGCTCTGCCACAGCGTCCCCGAGTTCGTCGGCGTCGGGTGGCCACGGAGCATCGACGCCGGAGGGGCCGTCGAAGGTGTCGCCCAGCAGCCCTGCCAGCGTGGCTGCACACCACCATGCCTCGAAGCGCCCACGGGCCGCACCGCGCCGTCGCCCGTGCGCCCCGCCCGAGGCGGCCGCCCAGGTCATCCGGCCGAACGCCTCGTCGGGCTCGAGCCGACGCATCCGCAGTCCGGGTGGACCGAGTGCGGCCACGGCCTCGGGCGCCGTTCCCCGCACGCAGACAGCCGTCGACGTCCCGTCCGACTCGGTCGTCCAGGTGCGCACGAGGTTGCGCAGCGCCTCGGTGCCGGGGTCGGCCACCGGTGTACCGGCTTCCGGCAGGTCCGTGGCCTCGAGGGCACCGGGTGGTGGCACCGGGTCCTCGACCGCATAGGGCCCGATTGCCGGGCCGTCGCAGGACGGTTCCCAGGCGGCCAGCCGGAGCGGCAGTCCGAGCGGGTCGGTGCCGAGGGACACGCCCGACAGGTCCTCGCCCCTGGCCACCCGCTCGTGGGCGACGATTGCCCGCACCGGGCCGGCTGGCAGGTGGTCGGCGAGGTCTGCCCACCGGTGTGCCGACGCGGCGACCTCGGCCAGCGGCGCGATGCCGAAGCGGGTGGCGTCGCGTCCGACGGCCCGTGCCGAATGGGCCGGGGGTGCCTGGAGGGCGAGACGGTGCTCGGCGTGGTCGGCGGCCGGCCAGAGTTGGTGGCCCCGTTCGACAGCCGGTCGCGAGCGCTCGGCCACCTGTTCCACGGTCGCCCAGTCGCCAGCCGCGCAGGCGTCGTCGATGAGGCGCAGCAGGCCGTCGAGGTCGCCCTTGGCCAGCAGTTCGTCGAGGGATGCGCTGCTCACGATTCACTCACAGCAGCGGCCAGGGGATGCGTCGACCGGTGGGGTCGAACGGGAGTACCCCGTCCTCACCCAGGGCGGCGGCCCGGGTCAGCACGGCGTCCCGTTCGAACGGGTCGAGCAGGGCGGCCAGTGACTCCGAGAGGCCGTTGTCGGCAAGGCGGCCCAGGTCGACCAGCAGTTCGTCGGCCAAGGGCTCGCCGCCCCAGTCCCAGATCACGGTCCGGACCTTGAACTGGTGGTGGAAGCACAGAGCGTTGTCGACCGCCCAGACTCCACCGTCGTCGCCCAACAACACGTGGCCGCCCTTCCGGTCGGCGCTGTTGGCGACGAGGTCGAACGCTGCCAGGCGCTGCAGCGCCGCGACGTGATCCGGGTCGTCACGGAGCGTGAAGAAGTGTTGGTCGTAGTCGCACGGGATGTACAGCTGGAAGGAGCCCTCGCCGAGCGGGCCGTCGCGCACGACGGTCGGCGGGATCAGTCCCCAGCCGAGTTGTCGGGCCAGTTCCCAGGCGGCCGCCTCCCGGCGGAAGAGGCCGGGCGGGAAGTCGTGCAGGGGGCGCTCACCGCGGCCGGGCTTGTACACGCCCTGCAGGAGGAGGTCGCCGTACTGCACGTCGACGAGCAACGTGGCGTTCGACGACCACGGCATCCGGCCGAGGACGTCGACCTCGCCGCAACGGAGCACCTCCGCGGCGTCGGAATCGTCGATCGGCGGACGGGACCGGAACGGGCTTTCGGTGGCCTCGGTGCCGGCCTCCGACACACCCTCAGTTGGCACAGGGGCACCAGCCCTCGTTGGCCGTCTCGAGGGGGGCGCCGCACCACTGGCACGGCGGCCGGCCGGCGGCCACGAGTTCCCGGGCCCGCACGACGAAGGCCATGACCTGTTCGCGCCGCAGGGGGAACCGCGCCTCGGCCGGAACGTCGTCGTCCCGGAGCAGTTCCTGCATCGTCAGCACCAGCCGGTCGGTGGTCTGCTGGTAGGCGACGCCGAGGTTGCCGACCACCCAGGCTGGCTCGTCGGGCTCGAGGAACTCCGGGGCCTCGACCGGGTCGCCCGGTGGCTCGGGAGCCTCGGGAAGGTCCTCGAGGAGGCCATCGAGGAACTCGGCCAGGCCCGATACCTGCTGTTTCTCGACCTTGAGCGACACGACCTCGTTGCCCCGTCGGGCCTGGAGGAAGAAGATGCGGCGACCCTCGGGTCCAACGGCGCCTGCCGTGAAGGCGTCGGTGTCGTCCCAGTCGATCTCGGGCCGTTCCATCGCAGGCGACGCTATCCCCGGTTCGGCGTCGGTTCGGCCCTCATCTGCAGGGCGCGGGCGGCGCCCATCTGGTCGAGGTAGACCAGCATCTCCTGGGTATTCGACGCCGGGTCGAGGATGCGTGCCCGGTAGGCGTCGATCACCACCTGCTGGACGGCGGGGTCGTGCGGGTCGGCCAACCAGGCCCAGTCGGCGAGGTGGCAGGCCTGTGCCACGTCGGCCTCCAGGCGGGCCCTGGCGGCGGCTACGAGCGCCCCGGTGCCTCCGGCCAGGTCGGCGATCGTCTGCGCCTGGTCGGCGAGCGGGGCGGGCGACCAGTGCGAGGGGATTTCGTCCCACCAGCCGGTCCAGCGCTTGATGACCATCTTGGCGATGTCCTGAGGCGTCACGTACTGGACCTTGAGCGTGGCATGGGCGGCGAAGCGCTCGGGCCAGTCGAGCGTGTCCACGATGAGGTCCTTGCGAAGGCGCCGGTTCAGCCCGCTGACGACATGGTCGATGATGTGCTCGATGGCGTCGGCGTGGATGCCCAGTTCCGACCTGATGAGGTCGGGGTCCGTGATCTCGTCGCCGTGGCCGGGGAACAGGGCGAGCGGCCCGAGGTCGGCCATCTCACGCAGTGCCGCGACCCACTCATCCGTGCCGCGTTGCACCCGCTTGCCGTTGCCGAGGTTCGGGAGGAAGCCCTGGTAGTAGTCGGCGCTGTAGAGGGCCCGGCGGTCGGGGAGCCAGACGTACGCCTGGTCGTCGGTCTCTGCCGGGTGGTGGACGACGTGGACCGGTTCCCCTCCGACCTCGAGTTCGATGCGGTCCCTGAACTCGACCGTCGGCCACACGAAGTCGTCCCGACCGGCCGGGAGGTGGTGGGGCGGTTGGTTCATGTACCTCGCAACCATCCCGCGCAGGCGCGTGTAGTACTCGAACCTCCGGGCGACGCCTTCGTGGGCGACGATCCGGGGGCCTCCGGCGACGATGGTGGCTTCGTCCTCCATGAGGGCCCAGGTGCCGTATGCGTGGTCCACGTGGCCGTGGCTGTAGACGATGGTGTGGATCGGGGCATCGGACACCGATCGGATCGCCTCGAGCAGCGCCGGACCCCCGGGTGCCATGGCGGTGTCGCAGACCACGAGTCCCTCGTCGGTCTCGAAGACAGCGGAGTTGACGATCGGCAGGCGCACCAGCCAGGAGCGGGGGGCGACCTCGACGACCCGGGTCTTGGCCCTGAGGTCCTCGACGGCCGGCTGGTGGTCCCGCTTGAACATCGCCGTGGCGGCGGACCGGGAGTAGTCGCCGCCGAACGCCCCCCCCTCGGCGATGCGATCCAGGAGTTCGGGGTCGGCCAGGGCGAGGTCGATGCGTGCCGCCGTGCAGGCCTCGAGGTCGAGTTCGATGAGGTCGGCGGGATCGGTCATCGGTTGCCCCGGATCTCGATCAGGATCGGACCAGGCCGGTGAGCGGCCCGTGGGCGTTGACCGCCAACACGATCGGATGGTCGTCGGTGTGGAGCACGGCGCTGATCGAGCAGGTGCCGACGGTGAGGCGCTGGAACAGGTCGAGCGGGGTGCCGAGCGACGACGCCAGGGCCGCCTTGATGGTGTCGGCGTGCGAGACGCAGACGATGGTGCCGCCGGGATGGGCGGCGACGAGGTCGGCGACCTGACCGGTCATGCGGGCCTGCATCTCGGCGAACGACTCGCCACCGGGGAACCGGAACTGCGACGGTTGGCGTTGCACGGTTCTCCAGGCCTTCAACCTGGAGAGGTCCCTGAGGCGGCGGCCGGTCCACCTGCCGAAGTCGCATTCGTTGAGTCCGCGTGCGGTGCGCACCCGCAGGCCGAGTGCCCGGGCGATCGGCGCAGCGGTCTCGCGGGCCCGTTCCATCGGCGAGGCGTAGACGGCTGCAACGCCCCTGCCCGGGAGTCGGTGGGCGGCATCGAGCAGGTGTCCGGCGACGACCGTCGCCTGTTCGACGCCCTCGTCGGCGAGGTGCAGTCCGGGGGCCCGACCCGGCAGCAGGGTTCCCGTGGTCGGGGTCCGACCGTGGCGTACGTACAGCACGAGCGTCGATGGCATGGCTGTCCAACCTACATTGCAGCCGTGGAGCAACTCCGAGCCCTGGCCGACCTGCACGACGAGGTCGTCGCCTGCCGGGCCTGCCCGCGGCTGGTGGGGTGGCGGGAGCAGGTGGCCGCCGAGAAGCGGGCCGCCTACCGGGACCAGGACTACTGGGGGCGCCCCGTGCCGGGCTTCGGCGACCCCGGGGCTCGCATCCTGATCGTGGGGCTCGCCCCGGGCGCCCATGGCGCCAACCGGACCGGTCGGGTCTTCACCGGTGACCGCTCCGGCGACTTTCTCTTTGCGGCGCTGCACCGGGCCGGCTTTGCCAACCAACCCGGGTCCGACCACGTGGACGACGGCCTCGCGCTCACCGACGTGTTCATCACGGCGCCGGTGAAGTGCGTGCCGCCGGCCAACAAGCCGACGGGGGAGGAGCGGTCGGCCTGCCGGCCCTTCTTCGTCCGGGAAGTGGATGCGCTGGTCGACGTGAAGGTCATCGTGGTGCTCGGGCAGATCGGTTACGTGGCCGCCGCTGCAGAGTTCGGCCTGTCGCCCCGGCCGAAGTTCGGCCACGGCGTCGAGGCGGCACTGCCGGACGGACGGACCATCCTCTGCTCGTTCCACGTGTCGCAGCAGAACACCTTCACCGGGCGCCTCACCGAGGACATGTTCGACGCCGTACTCGATCGGGCCAGGGCGCTCGCCACCGCATGAGGCCCACCGAGGCGCGGGTCGTCGCCGGTAGCCTCCTGCCCGTGATACGCCGCACCCGAACCCCCTCCACGCCTTCCCGCCTGTCCGCCCTCGCCGTCGCCGGGATGTTGTTGGTCGGCTGTGCCAGTTCGGGCACCCCGGTGAGTTGGGGCGATCAGGCCGACGAGAACGGCCGAGGACTGGCGGAGCGAAACTTCCTCGATGCCTGCATCGAGTCCAACGGCGCCCTGAGCGAGTCCAGGGCCACCACGATGTGCGAGTGCGTCCTCGCCGAGGTGCAGGGAAGCGCCACCTGGGATGACTACAAGCGGCTCAACGACCACTTCAAGGACAAAGGCGACGAGGTCACCGAGAGCGGCCTGGCCGACATGTTCCCCTGGTTCACCGACGCCGTCGCTGCCTGCAACACCTGAGCCGGCTGCCCGGGACGTGAACGGCTTTCCGGCGTTCCCCCGTGGTCTCACCGCACCGCTCCTCACCCCCTTCGAGGACGACGGCACGGTCTCGCACGGCCGCTACGTCGAGCACGCCCAGCGACTGCTCGACGGGGGTTGTGTGGCCCTGGTGCCCTTCGGCACCACCGGAGAGGCCCTGTCCGTTGGCATTCACGAGCGCACGACCGCCCTCGAGGCACTCGTGGAGGGCGGCATCGACGCTTCAGTCCTGCTGCCCGGCACCGGGCTCTCCAACGTCCCCGACACGGTCCACCTCACCCGCCACGCCGTCGGGACGGGCTGTGCCGCCGTGCTGGTGCTGCCGCCCTTCTACGTGAAGGACCCGTCCGACCAGGGGCTCGTCGACCACCTCGAGGCGCTGGTCGACGGCGTCGCCGACGACCGCCTCCGCATCGTGCTGTACCACATCCCCCAGGTGGCCGGCGTGGGCTGGCCGGTCGGCGTCGTCCGACGCCTCCACGACGCCCACCCCGACACGGTCGTCGGCATCAAGGACTCGTCCGGCGACTGGGGCACCACGGCCGCCTTCTTCGGCATCGACGGGTTGGCGGTGTGGCCGGGCTCCGAGGCCTGGCTGCTCGACGGCCTGGGCGAGGGGGGACCGGGGTGCATCTCGGCGACCGCCAACGTGAATGCGCCGGCCATCTCGGAGGTGGTCGCCCTGCACCTCGCCGGCCGCCACGACGAGGCCGCCGTTGCCCTGGGCGTGGCACGGGAATGGCGGGCCGGCCTCGGTGAGCCGCTCGTGCCTGCCATGAAGCGCCTGCTTGCTCAGCGCCTCGACGACCCGACTTGGGCGAACGTGCGCCCGCCCTTCGAGGTGGCGCCCGCGTAGGTCGACTGGCGCTACGGGGCGGCCCTGACCGGCAGGCCCACCCGGGCCGACGGGTTGGCCCACTCGGGCCAGCGGGCCCGGCTCTTGGCAGCCAACTTGTGCATGAGGGCGATGGCACCGGGGTCGCTGTCGCCGGGTCGGGACTCGATCACGCCCTCGTCGACCATGGTCGAGATGATGTGGCGCCCCAGTTCGGTGCGGACGATCGTGAGCGTCCAGTCGTTGTGCTCGCCGATGCCGCCCGTCGAGATGTCGGCGTGCTCGGCGGCGAAGTCGGGGCAGAGGTTGCAGCCCTCCCGGGTCCAGGCGTGGCATTCCTTGAGCGGCACCTCGTGGTAGTCGCCGTTCTCCATCCAGACCTGGAAGACGCCCTTGATGTTCATCTTCACGATCTCCTCCTTGCGGAGGCGGTACTTGGCCTCGAAGAGTTCCTCGAAGATCGAGTCGTCGAACGACTTCGAGCAGAGCAGCCCGATGTTGAGCTTGATGGGCCTGCCGGACTTGCCCACCTTGCGGTGCCACATGACGGGGCCGATCGACGTCTGGCAGCTCATGCCGACCAGCGCCAGGGACTTCAGCCCCTTCTCGCGGGCCTCCGTGATGGCCAGCGTGTTGGCCGAGTAGGTGTAGCGGCTGCCCGCTCCGGCGAGCACCGAGGCGCGGTCGGTGGCGAGGGCGGGGACCGCCTGCCAGCCCCCGCCGTCTCCCCCGAGGTGGGAGACGAGTGCGCCGTCGATGACCCCGTTGTCGAGGCACCAGATGAGGATGGCCGAGACCAGTCCGCCGTCCTGTCCCTGTTCGTGGACGGCCTGTTCGCTGGCCCGGGTGAGGAGGATGTCGCGGTAGATGCCGGACACCTCGTCGGGCCGGCGCTCGCGGGCGAAGAGGTGTCGGTCGGCCTCGGCCTCCCAGTCGCGGAATCGGGGGCAGGCCCGGGTGCAGGAGGTGCAGCCCTTGACGCCGTGGATGCAGTCGTCGGCGCCGAGCTCGTCCTCGAGGTGGAAGGGCTTGTATGCGCCGGGCAGGTGTTCGTAGCCGATGACGTCGTGGGGGCAGGCGATCACGCAGCCGGCGCAGCCCGTGCAAAGGCCCGTGTCGATGACCTCCTCGTAGAGCTCCTTCCACTGGTGCGGCCAGGCCTTCCTGGTCCTCGCCGCTGGTGGGTCTGTGCCAGGTGGAGCGGTTGTGGATGCATCGGCCATCGATCGGGACCCTAGCCCTCGCCCCTTCCGCCGACCCGGACCGGGTCAGGGCGCTAACGTGCGCCGTCGTTCGTCGGCTGCAGGGGTTGGGACGCAGGGAGCATGGGCATGGCGAGGATCGTGGTCATGGGCGGTGACGGGATCGGCCCCGAGGTGGTGGACGCAGCCCGCGCCGTGCTCGACCGGGTTGCCGGCCGGCTGGGCCTGGACCTTGTGTACGACCACCACCTGTTGCACGGCGCCTGCTGGGACGTCCATGGAGAGTGGGTGCTCGACGAGACCGTCGAGGCCGCCCGCTGGGCCGACGCCGTGCTCGTCGGCGCAGAGGGCGGACCGAAGTGGGATTCGATGGGGCTCTCGGGGCCGTTGCAGGAGCGCAGCGGGCTGAGCCGGCTCCGCTACGACCTGGACCTCTACGCCAACCTGCGCCCGGCGAAGCCCTTCCCGGCGCTGTTCGACGAGACGCCGTTCAAGCCCGAGGTGGTCCGCGACGTCGACCTCGTGATCCTGCGGGAACTCTGCGGTGGCGTGTACTTCGGGCTCCCCAAGGAGATCCAGGCGCTCGACGACGGCACCCGGCGGGGTGTCGACACGCAGGTGTACACCGAGACCGAGATCGAGCGCATCGTGCGCTACGGGTTCGAGTTGGCCCGAAGCCGCAGGGGACGCCTCTGCTCTGTCGAGAAGTCGAACGTGATGGAGAGCGGCGTGCTGTGGCGGGAGGTCGCCACCCGACTCCACGCGGACTTCCCCGACGTAGACTTGGTGCACCAGTTGGCCGATAACACTGCCATGCAACTCGTCCGCGACCCGGCGCAGTTCGACGTGGTCGTCGCCGACAACCTCCTCGCGGACCTGCTCTCCGACCAGGCCGGGATGGTCTGCGGTTCGCTCGGGATGCTGCCCTCGGCCTCGTTTGGCGACCCGCTGCCCGACGGTCACCGCCCCGCCATCTACGAGCCCGTCCACGGCGCCGCCCCGGACATCGCCGGACGGGACCTCGCCAACCCGATCGGAGCGATCCTGTCGGTCGCCATGATGCTGCGCCACAGCCTCACCTGCCCCGAGGGTGCCGACCTAGTGGAGGCAGCACTGGGTGACGCCCTCGACGCCGGCCATCGCACCCGCGACCTACTGCGTGGCGGCCCGTTGCCCGGCCAGGCGGTGGTGGGCTGTTCGGGCATGCGCGACGCCGTGCTCTGCGCCATCGACGACCGCCTTGCGGCTGCGACCGAATCCGACGGAGGATCCTGAGATGCAGACCTACCAGTACCTCGCAGGGGGCGAGTGGCTAGACACAGACCAGCACTTGGACAGCGACGACCCGTACCTGGGCGCCCCGTGGGCCCGCATCCCACGCTGCGGCACAGCCGAGGTGGATCGGGCCGTTCGGGCTGCCCATGCCGCGTTCAGCGAGGGCCCGTGGTCGCGCTTCACCGCCACCGAGAGGGGGCACCTGATGCGCCGAATGGGCGAGGTCATGGTGGCCAACGCGGAACGTCTGGCGGCAGTCGAGACCCGGGACAACGGCAAGCGGACCTGCGACATCCTCCCCGGCCTCACGGGTGGCCTGCGCGACTCGTTCGACTACTACGCAGGCTTGGCCGACAAGGTCGAGGGCACCGTTCCACCGACCGGCCGGCCGACGATCCTGAACTACACGACGCCCGTCCCCTACGGCGTGATCGCCGCTATCACAGCCTGGAACTCGCCCCTGCTGATCGCCATCTGGAAGTTGGCGCCGGCGTTGGCAGCCGGCAACACGGTGGTGCTCAAGCCCTCGGAGCACGCCTCGGCCTCGACCCTCGAGTTCGCCGACGTACTCGCCGAGGCCGACCTTCCGCCCGGGGTGATCAACGTCGTGACCGGCCTCGGGACCGAGTGCGGCCAGCCCCTCGTCGAACACCCGCTGGTGCGCAAGGTGAGCTTCACGGGCTCGGCCGAGGGCGGACGGGCGGTCGCCCGTGAGGCCGCCGCCAACCTCACCCCTTGCACGATGGAACTGGGAGGCAAGTCGCCGCAGATCGTCTTCGATGACGTCGACCTCGACGTCGCTGTCTACGGCGTGGCGGGCGGCATCTTCCCGCCCTCCGGGCAGAGCTGCATCTCTGGCTCCCGGGCACTGGTCCACGAGTCGATCCTCGACGCCTTCGTCGAGCGGCTGGTGGAGGTGGTGGGGGAGGCCAGTCCGGCTGCGCCGACCGAACCCGGCGCCCACTACGCCCCGATCGCCAACCGGCCGCACTACGACCGGATCCTCAGCCACGTCGCCGCCGCCGTGGCCGACGGTGCCCGCTGCGTGGCCGGTGGGGGCCCGGCGGCGCACCCCGAGGGCGGCGACGGCTGGTTCGTGGAGCCCACGGTGTTCGTCGACGTCACCCCCGACATGGCGATCGCCCGCGAGGAGGTCTTCGGGCCGGTACTGGCGGTCCTGCGGTTCGCCGACGAGGACGAGGCCGTGGCCCTCGCCAACGACACGCTGTACGGGCTGGCCGCCGGGATCTGGTCGACCGACCTGGCGCGCGGCATCCGCCTGGCCGAGCGCATCGAGGCCGGCACGGTCTACGTCAACAACTACTTCGACGCCTGCCCGCAGTCGCCGGTGGGCGGCTTCAAGGCCAGTGGCTACGGACGCGAGAACGGCATCGCCGGCCTCGAGGAGTTCCTCCAGACCCGCAGCGTCTGGGTCGACACCGGCAGCCGGCCCGGGCATCCGTTCCCGCCGGCATGAACACCGCATGAAGGCGGCGTTCACCGACGGGGGTCGCACCCTCGAGGTCCGTGAGGTCCCGGACCCGGTCCCGGGGGAGGGCGAGGTGCTGTTCGAGGTCCGGGCATCGGGCATGTGTGGCTCTGACCTGCACCGCTACCGGGCACCCGTCGGCTCCGGTTCGGAGTTGCCGATCGGCCATGAGCCGTGCGGGGTCGTGGTCGGCCTGGGTCCGGGCGTCGATTCGGCGGCCGTCCCGGTCGGGTTGCAAGCCATCCAGCACCACTACTCGGGCTGCGGAGGTTGCGACCAGTGCCTCGCAGGCTGGACCCAACTCTGTCGGGATTCCTACATCGGCTACGGCTACGAGGCCCCCGGGTCCCACGCCCAGTACATGGCGGTCCCGGCCGACACGCTCGTGCCCCTGCCCGCAGGCGTCTCGTTCACGGCCGGTGCAGCGATCGCCTGCGGCACCGGCACGGCATTCCAGGCGCTGCGCCGGCTCGGCGTAGGTCCCGGCGAGACCGTCGCCGTCTTCGGCCTGGGGCCGGTGGGGCTCTCCGCCACCCAGTTCGCCACCTCTATGGGTGCCCGGGTGGTCGGTGTCGACCTGGTCGCCGAGCGACGCGGGCACGCCGTGACGATGGGTGCCGAGTCGGTGGTCGACCCGGCCGACGGCGACGTCGTCGAGGCCCTGTTCGACCTGACCGGTGGACGCGGCGCAGCGTGCGGTCTCGACGCCACCGGCAACGCCACTGCCCGCAACCAGATGGTGCGGTCGCTCGGCACCTGGGGTCGGGGCTGCTTCGTGGGGGAGGGCGGCGAGGTCACACTCGACGTGAGCGACGACCTGCTACGCCGCCAGATCACGCTCCACGGCTCGTGGACCTTCTCGACAGCGGGGGTCGCTGCATGTGCCCGCTACGTCGCTGAGCACGATGTCGACGTGGACCGGGTGTTCACCCACACGTGGTTGCTCGACGACGCACCGGAGGCCTTCCGCCTCTGCGACGCCCAGGTCGGCGCCAAGGCCGCCATCCTTCCGAACGGTGGGCCGTAGGGTTCAGGATTCGGCGGCGAACTCGTGCTTCCGGCGGATCCAGGCCGCCACTTCCTGACCGAAGGAGGCCGGGTTGTAGACGTCCTCCTCGGACTTCCAGCGCCCGTCGCCGGCGTACTCGAGGATGGTGAGGTTGGAGGGCTGGTGGATGCTGCCGTCACCGGGGTCGGCGAACCGGTTCCGGATCTTCGTCACGACCCGTCCGGCTTCGACGTCGATCAGGTGCCAGTCCGTGGGGAAGGCCACCATCTCGCTGGCAGGCCACTCGGCCATGGTCGCGGTGATCCATTCGAGGATTGCAGCCCGGCCGTGGAACTCGCCGAGGTGGTGTTCGAGGTAGTGGGCGTCCTCGGTGAACATCTCGGACCACTCACTCCAGTCGCCGGAGTCAGCGGCCGCCTCGGCGCGTCGGGTGAACTCGGCGAGTGTCTCCTCGATTTCCCCTCGGGTGAAGTCGGCCATGACGGTGCTCCTTCGGCTCGGCGTTCGCCACAACCTAGGCCGCCGGATGGTCCGGTTCCCGAGGCGGTGGGGACACCACGCAGCGGGGATGTCCACCGATTCGGCGCCGGAGGTCCGGACCGCTGAACCCTGTGCCTGCTGGCGCCCCTGGCGGGACTCGAACCCACGCACACGGCTCCGGAAGCCGATGCTCTATCCGCTGAGCTACAGGGGCAGGACGTGCTCGAGGGCAGGCTACGTCCCCGGTCCGCCTCCGGCACGGTCCCGGCTTCTGCCGATGGGTCGGCGATTACCGGTTGGGAGTAGCGTCCGCACAGGTACGACGACGGGGGCGACTCATGCGACGAATGGACAGGGGCTGGCTTACCGGACGCCTCCTGGCCCTGGGGTTCCTCGTGTTGTTGCCGGCCTGTGGGGGCGAATCCGATGTCGTCCCGGCCACGACCACTACGACCACGACGGTGGCACCCACGACCACGACGGTGGCACCCACGACCACGACCACGACCACGACGGTGGCGCCCACGACTACGACCAC
>ERZ651768.105-NODE-105-length-58756-cov-86.678369_pt1 | contig 58756 bp, 50 predicted proteins | sample MGYA00514754_ERZ651768 | MGnify/ENA metagenome assembly ERZ651768
TATTATTTCATTTACAATTATGCAGGTTTTAATCAGTCTGAAGTAGCTTTTCTAACAGAAAAGAATATAGAGAAGAGTCATGGAATGGAGATATTTGTCTGCAAGTTGACAGGAGATTTCATGTCGGGTATAAATTTGCTTCAAAGTCGAGATATCACAGTCAAAGAACCCCTCGATTTTACAGTTATATTGGTTACGGAAAAAGTGATATAAAAATAGGGTTGAGTGCACTCTGGCAAAGAAATATGTAATTATTCTAGAAAAATTACAAAAAAACCTTGACATCTAAATTTTATCTGCTGTAAGGTAAGACGTTAAAGTTACCGTGGAGTAGTGCCGGATTCTTCTGGTTTTGATCAGGCCAAGTCTATTATGGGCCGAAAACGTGATAGCGAACTGGAAAAATTCTGCAGTCTTAATCAGGTGATCAATGAAGATTGCTTGGATTTTTGAACGAGTTGTTGCACACGGTTCAGCAGTTCGATTAACCTTAGAAGGAGTTGTTTTATGTCTTTTGAGATTGAAACACTACAAAACAAACAAAGTTTGTTGAAACGTATGATTCGACATACCTTGTTATTAACATTAGTATTGATGGCCACCATGGTTATCACTGGAACATCTTTTGCTGCCTGTGGTTCTCTGACTATGGCAGAAATGAATTGGGCCTCAGCCCAATTGATGGCTCAAGTCGACAAAATAATTCTTGAAAAAGGATATGGATGCGAAGTTGAACTTGTTTCTGGAGCAACAATGCCAACCTTTGCGTCAATGAACGAAAAGGGGAAACCTGATGTAGCGGCAGAGCAGTGGGCCAATGCAGTCAGGGACCCATTGGCAAAGGCTGTAAGTGAAGGTCGTCTGCATATTGCAAACGCGTCCCCAATTACTGGTCTTGGTGAAGGTTGGTGGATTCCGCCTGCTACCGCTAAAAAATATCCGCAATTGAAAACTGCTTTGGACATTATGAAGCGTCCGGATCTATTCCCGGATAAAGAGGATCCCTCTAAAGGAGCCTTTATAGGCTGTCCTGCAGGTTGGGGCTGTCAGTTAGCTAATGCAAACCTTTTCCGTGCCTTTGAGATGGAAAAGAAAGGCTGGGTTCTGGTTGATCCTGGTTCAGCAGCAGGTCTTGACGGATCAATGGCTAAAGCTGTAGAGAGAGGTGAGAACTGGTTTGGATATTACTGGTCACCAACCTCTTTGATTGGAAAGTATAACATGGTACCAGTTGATTTTGGAGTTCCTTTCGCAGGCAGTGCAAACTGGGATGGCTGTATCGTTAAGCCCGAACAGGAATGCGCAAACCCCAAGCCATCTTCTTGGACACATTCCGTAGTGAATACTATCATTACAGATCGTTTCAAAAAGGCAGGTGGACCCGCGGCCGACTACTTTAGCAAGCGTGTTTATCCAGGTCCTGTTATGAATGGCATGCTGGTTTATATGGCAGATAATCAAGCTGGTGGTGCAGATGCAGCAGTTGAGTTTCTGCAGAAACACGAAGATGTTTGGACCAAGTGGGTTCCATCTAGTGTAGCATCAAAAGTAAAATCCTCCCTCTAATAAAAAATTAACGGGCCTGACCAATAATTCTTGATCGGCGGGTCCGTTAACTCTTTTATCCAAAAATTACTTCAATGAGCTGGTTCGAAAAAATTCCGACAATGGATCGTCAGGAATTGCGTGAATTTAAAAAGTACGTGGATATAACTTTTAAGGATTTTTCACGAACATATGGTGATGGAATAGAGACCTTCTTTGATCCATTACTTTATTTCCTTGTTTGGTTCGAAAAATTATTAATCAATGCCCCCTGGCCCCTGATTATACTTGTGATTGCTATAATGGCCTGGATTGGCTCCAGAAACTGGTTCGTAATAGCAGGCACAGTTTGTTCTTTTATTGTAATCGGGTATTTCGGTATGTGGGAAGATACCATGTCAACACTGGCTATAATTTCAATTTGCACTTTGCTTTGTATCTCAGTAGGGATACCAATTGGAATATTGATGTCACGCTCTGATCGTTTGCAGTCCATGGTCAATCCTGTATTGGATGTGATGCAGACTATTCCAAGTTTTGTCTATTTGATTCCTGTCGTGATGTTGTTAGGTATTGGAAAGGTACCAGGACTTATAGCAGTCTTTATCTATGCTCTACCTCCTATAGTAAGGCTCACGAATCTCGGAATACGTCTCGTAGATAAAGAGGTTCTAGAGGCCTCTGAATCTTTTGGTGCTAGCTACAGTCAGAAACTATTTGGTGTTCAGATTCCTCTAGCTTTGCCTAATATATTTGCAGGTGTTAATCAAACCATTATGATGGCCTTGGCAATGGTGGTAATAGCTTCGATGATAGGCGTGAAAGGCCTAGGGGTGCCAGTTCTACGTGCTGTTTCCAACCAGTATCTGGCTCTTGGAATGTTAAATGGTTTGGCTATAGTTGCACTGGCTATTATATTTGACAGGATCTCGCAATCATTTGGAAAACGGATGCAGAAGCACCTGGAAAGTGCCCATGGTGTCTGAAACAAAAGTAACCATCAAGAATCTTTACAAGATCTTTGGGAAGGATCCTGCTGGTATGATCAGCCATGTACAGAATGGTACTACCAAGCAAGAACTTCTCGAAAAATATGGCTCTGTACTAGCACTCAATGATGTGAACATCGATATTCCTGCCAGGGGTATCCAGGTCATTATGGGACTGTCTGGATCTGGAAAATCGACACTCATACGCCACGTCAACAGGCTCATTGAGCCCACATCTGGGGAGATTATTGTAGGTGGCCAAAATGTACTGGGAATGAGCAAAATAGAGTTGCGCGAATTTCGGAGGCACACGGCCTCAATGGTTTTTCAGAGATTCGCACTCTTGCCGCATCATACGATCGTGGAGAATGTAAGTTACGGGTTGACTATTCAAAACGTCCCAAAGCAGGAAGCTGCAGAAAGAAGTCAGCAATGGATCGACAGGGTTGGTCTGGCAGGGTACGAAAAACATTATCCAAATCAACTTTCCGGAGGTATGCAACAGCGTGTTGGTCTCGCGCGAGCACTCGCTACTGATGCTGAAATACTTCTTATGGATGAAGCTTTCTCTGCTCTGGATCCTTTAATTAGAACAGACATGCAGGACGTGCTGCTGAGTCTGCAGGAAGAACTTCATAAAACAATCCTCTTTATCACTCACGATCTTGATGAGGCACTGCGAATAGGAGAAAATATTGCAATTCTCCGTGATGGACTTGTCGTTCAAAAAGGAACTCCCCAGGAGATAGTTCTGAATCCTGCTGATAAATATGTGACTGATTTCATCAAAGACATAAATCGTGGTCGCGTAGTCCTAGTTTCATCCATTATGGATAGCAAGAAATTGAAAAACGGACCTGAAATCGAAAGTAACATGATCCTCGAAGATGCGCTCCAGATTATTTCAAATGCTGAGGTAAGCGAAGCAATCGTTACAGAAAATGGCAAAAACATTGGTTCAGTTAAACTTGGCAGGATGATTACCGCTATCGCAAGGCCAAGCGAAAAAACAGGGCAGATCACCAACTACCGCTAAATTTTCAACCTTCCTTTGAAAATCGATGAAAGAGCCTTTTTTTTGATTGACTCTTTACAGTACAATAACTGGCCGTTTCCAAACAGACTTTCCCGAATGAGTTGGCAAGTCCTTTCCACAGAGTATCCGTTTGAATACGTCGCTTCCGGAAGATCGTAAAGTGGAAGTGTCGCGTGTGCCGGTATGTCCGGTGCGGCTGGAATGTCTGGTGCAGGTATTTCCATTTTCAGTGCATCGAAATTCCCGGATTTTCTTTCCGTTTTGCAACAAAGGCTTCCAGTTCCTCAACCTTCGATTCATCCAAAATCGGTTGTTGATAATCGGCAAGGGCTTGTTTCCAAATTCGGTTGGCACGTTGAGTGGTGTCGAAACCACCGTCCTCCGTCCATTGTCCAAAGTTGTTCCATTCGGAAAGAATCGGCGGATAAAACGCTGTTTCGTAACGATCCAAAGTATGTTGTGTACCAAAAAAATGACCTCCGGGACCTACATCCTTAATGGCCTCAAAAGCCATTTCGTCTTCGGAAAAAGAAAGTTCATCCAGAAAAGCAGACATCATTTGCAATAATTCAACATCGACAACAACTTTTTCAAATGATGCGCAAAGTCCGCCTTCCAACCAGCCTGCCGCATGTTTGACAAAATTGCATTGGCTCATGATCGTTGGCCAAAGTGCCATCATCGACTCATAACCGGCTTGAGTATCAACCGTATTACAGGCATTGACATTGGAGGCACGATAGGGCAGGCCGTAACGTCGCGCCAGTTGTCCACCGATCAAAGTCGTTTTGGCCATTTCCGGAGTTCCAAAAGCCGGTGCGCCTGTTTTCATATCGACGTTTGAAGTGAATCCGCCATAAATCACCGGCGAGCCCGGAGCTTCCATTTGCGTAAAAGCCAGTGAGGCCAGAGCTTCCGCATTTTGCAACGATAAAGCTCCCGCCAAAGTTATCGGAGCCATTGCGCCGGAAAGCGTAAACGGTGTCACACAAACGGATTGCCCGTTGCGAATCATTTCCAACATTCCCTGAATCATTACTCCATCGAGCCGCAACGGTGAAGAAGTGTTGATAATGGAAATAAGACTGGGACGTGTTTTGAGTTCTTCCCGTGTGGTTCCCAGACCAATGCAAAGCATATCGATTGTGTCCGAAATGCGTTGTTTCCCCAGAGAATAAGCGTGAAAAACTTTATCCGTCAGTGTCAAATGTGTCAGGGCGCAATCCAAATGCCTTGTATTTGCCGGCAAATCAATGGGTTCCACCGGATAACCTCCGGTCATGTGAATGATGTTGAAATATTGCGCCAGTCGAATCAAATTTTGGTAATCCTTAAAATTTCCGGGGCGTCTTCCGTTGTCGGTATCGGAACAATTTGGCGTACTTCCCACCATTGAAAACAAAGTCCAATTCTTGCCGACTTCCAGATTGTGCGCAGGATTTCGTGCGTGGAGCGTGAATTGTGACGGTGCTTTGGCAATATATTCCTCAATCAATTCAGGGGAAAACTTAACCATTTGTGAAGAACGGTCCACTTCTGCACCGTGTTCTTTAAGAATATCCAGAGCTTCATCATCCAGAAAAGCAATCCCCAGTTCCCGCAAAATGCGTAAACTGGCTTGATGAATTTCTTCAATTTGATCGGCACTTGCAATTTCAAATGGCGAGTATGGATTACGAGGCTGTTTCCATGGTTGCTGTTGAATACCGTTAACAGTTCGAGACTGCGTCCGCCCCTTGCGTTTCCTTTCTTTTGACATATCTTTAATAGTATGAAATGGTTTGAGTCTTTTCCTGATGGTAAATAAAATTAAAAATTTCTGACTAGATCTGATCTCTAAGGCAAAGATGCCACATTAAAAAACTTGTATTCAGAGTTCAAAGCATTTCCATTGCATACGGATAACTTGATTGACGTTCAACTCCGGTTTCCGTCATGATAATTTGCTCTTCAAGTTTTACACACTCACGTCCTCCTTCTGATCCTATTACTGATTCGACACAAAGAGTCATTCCGACTTCAATCAAGCCGTCATAGCCTTTGTCGTCAAAATCTTCGCAGTGTATGATATTGGGATATTCGTCCGCCAAGCCGACTCCGTGAATCAAAGTGGTATAACGATTAGCGAGAAATTCATCCGGAATCTGCCAGCATTTTTCTGAAACTTCCCTGAAGGTCATTCCGGCTTTCAAAACTGAAATATTGTGTTCAATTTGTTCATAGGCTTTGGCATACAAACGTCGTTGTTCGTCATTTGGTTCTTCACCACAAACCCAAGCACGTGACATGTCTGAGCAATACCCGTACGGCCCGATCAAATCGGTATCAAAGCTGACCATATCACCCTTTTCAATCTGACGCATCGAACATTCCCTGAACCATGGATTTGTGCGTGGTCCGGAAGAAAGCAGACGAGTTTCTATCCACTCTCCTCCAAGACGAATGTTCGTTTCATGCAGTTTCGCCCATAGTCCGTTTTCAGTAATTCCCGGTTCCAAGGCTTCATGCATAGAGAGAACTCCCGCTTCACAAACATCCATCGAGGCTTGCATAAGTACCAGTTCTTCTTTTGATTTTATTGCCCTTGCGGTTTCCGCAATTTGCTCACCTTCAACCAATTCCAAACCTGTTTCGCGCAAAGCATCACAAGCCGTATGGGACAGAATGTCAATCGCCAGCCGACGATTTCCGCCACCATGATTTTTCATTAAACCCTCAATTTGCGCAGCAAATTCTTTTACAAAATCATGACAACGTTCTCCAGCACCGAAAAAAGAAAAGGCTGGCAGAACACGGTATTCGTCGATGGTTGGTATGCCCTCAGACAAGTAAGGATGATTGGCATAATCGAACAGAACTACCGGACCATCCAGGGCCACAAACACGCAGCGGGTTTCATAATGAGAACACCAAATCTGCATATTGGTCGCATCCACTGCATAGCGTGTATTAATCTGATTGAACAGCAATAATCCGGAGACATCCAATTCTCCCATTTTTGTACGCAAACGTTGTAAACGATAACGCCTTACTGTGTCTAAATCAACCGGTGCTGTGGAGAATTCCATGGCCCCATGTTGAATGGCACGTCCAGCTTTTATTTCTTGAACTGAAGCTAAAGGCATAATTCCATTTATTTTTTAGTATTGGCTTGGATAGTTTTTTAAAATTCTGAAATTAAAAAATATTTTATTTCATCTCTTGATCTGGTTTCCTGACGGGACAAATCACTCTTAATTCTCCACATCAAGTACTAGTGTTAAAGAGTTTTATGCCCTTGCATCGTTATCTCCGGATGGAACTCGATGAATACCGCACATTCGATCCGCCACCCAGTTTTGATAACGGTGCAGTGGTTCTTCGAATTTAGGACACATTCGTCCGCCTGTAAATGCGGTGTTGCTCAAGCCCAGTTGGACCCGTTCGACAATGCCCAAATCTTGAGTGTTGACCATGTCCCAAAATTTAACCAATTCTAAAAACATAGAAGTGTACGACTCGTTATCCAGAGTCCCCGGAGGTGTGAGTAAGAAAGTCCGTTCCCTGGTTTGGTTTGCACGAATCGGGTCGGTGATCATACAAAAAGCATGATTCGGCAGTATGGTGATTGTGACATTGGGGAAAATACAAATGTGATACGCTGCCTCCAGATGTTCTTTGTTCAAGCCCTGTGCCGCAGGGAGATTCAGCCATACTGAATCCATATCCCGCGAAACAGGTGTCGTCAGCATGCCAGTATACATCCCTGCTCCCTGACTACGGTGATGGTCTTCCATGCGGGAAACATTTGTAAGTTCTGGATGCACAAAAGGCAAGTGATAATACTCCATGAAATTTTCCTCAATCAATTTATAATTGGAAGCTACATCATAATTCTTCTCACCAAAAATCTCCCAGTTTTCCAAAACATGTGATTGAAATTTTTGCGGTATATCACCAAGCCATTCCTCAAGTGGTGTCGTTTGCGCACTCAAATTGACAAATACCAAAAATCCCCAAGTCTGTACTGAAAGTGGCAAGAGCCCATAGTTCTTCTTATCAAACAGAGCTGTATCAGATAAATCTGTTTCTTCTCCGTTTGAAGGGACAGTATCGACTATTTTTTCATTTCGGAACATCGACGTTCCCAAACACTGGCCATCAAGTCCATAAACCCAGGCGTGATACGGACAGTGGAGGCTTTTAATATTACAACTTTTTTCTAATAATTTAGAACCGCGATGACGGCACACATTGTAAAATGCACCTAGTTTCCCAGTTTTGTCTCGCATCACTAAAATAGATCGGCCAGCAACTTCCGTAACCAGAATGTCTCCAGGATTTTGAACTTGTTGTAAACAACCAACGGCAACCCAAGCCGTTGCGAATATCTTTTCCTGCTCTAAAGCAAAGAAATCAGCTGCCGTGTAAGCATCTGGAATTAAAGTTGAGGCTTGATCTACAGGTAGGCGACTTAAGCTGTAAGTTTCCGGTTGAGTGTAAACGTTGGTCGGCAATCTTTGTTGACTGTAATATTGCATATTAGCTGTTTAATATCTTAAAATGGTGCATCAATAGAATTCTGAAATTGTGACTCATAATGTGACTTCAATTTTTGCACAGCAGAAACGGTGTTACGCATCAAACAAGAAACCGTGACCGGACCAACACCACCTGGGACCGGAGTAATCCAGCCGGCTTTTTTTGAACAGGAATCAAAATCACTGTCACCAACAATTCTGCTTTTCCCCTTATCATCAGTGACTCTATTAATCCCGATATCTATCAGTGTTGACCCGGATTTAAGCATATCCCCAGTGATGAGATTCGGTTTTCCAACCGCCACAAAAACAGCATCCGCCCTGCGTGAATGATCCGCAACATCTTTTGTCATGTGATGACAGACGGTCACAGTGGCTCCTTCTGCCATCAATAGGAAGGCAATCGGTTTACCGACAATTTCCGAGTGCCCAATCACCACAACCTCCAAACCTTTTAAATCCTGACCGGTACGTCTCAACAGTTCTACTGAAGCCATGGCCGTGCAGGGGCCGAGTTCCAGTTCATTATAAACAATATTTCCAATCGATGCGGGGTGCATTCCCTCCACATCTTTGAGCGGATGAATAGCTTTCTGCAAAGTTTTAATGGAAATGTTTTCAGGAACAGGACGCTGTAAAAAGATGCCGGTGACCTTAGGATCAACGTTGAAATTAGCTATCGCCGCCTGCAGTTCATTCGCGGATATATCATGCGGATACTCTTTTTCTACAAATGTAATTCCGACTTGCTCAGATTTTAAACGCTGATTCCGGATGTAAAGATCAACAGCGGGATTTTCTCCGACTTTGATTGAAATCAATTTTGGATCCCAACCACTTGTTTTTAATTCTGATACTTTGCTGGACACTTCATCAAGAATGTCCTTGGCAATTGCCTTGCCGTCCAATATGTTTGCACTCATGATTTTACTAATGCTATCTTGTGGGCAAAAAAGAAGTTCTTTTCATTTTTAATTATTTTCCAGACTTTCGGTACAGATTTGAAATAATCACAAATAAGTGATTTATGTTTAGGAGTGTCAGCAATTAAAATAAAACCAGCTTTGGAGACTGCATTACTGGATTTTTCAAGAACCGCATTGCGTATTTCGTCATTCTGTAACATATGAAGCACCCTGTCAATAACTACGATATTGTACAGATCAGGCGCTTCATAATTCGTAATATCAGCATAACTCCATCAACAGCTAATTTTTCACTTTCCGCTTCTTCCAGCATTTGTTCAATACCGGTTTGAGCCTTATCCACTCCTAAAACCTAAAACCGAATGTCCTTTGCGGGCAATGAACAAGGCATCTCGTCCTTGTCCGTAACCCAAATCAATAAAGGTAGCACATTCATCATCATAATTCTCAAAAAACTCAATAATTTCCTGAAACGGCTCGCCGCTAACATTGCGACTATTTTGGTATTCTTTCTCGTAATTTATCATAAACTAGCCCCGCATGATCTCACCTTTGGGATCAAAAAGCGGTTCTGTCTGCAAAGTAGCCGGATAGCGTTCTCCAAGAATTTCCACAAACCAGCCTTGTTTTTCGTCAGCAATTTCCTTCGGCACATAACCCATCGCTACTGAAACTCCTGAATTGTGAGCAAAGCCTCCGGAAGTTACCCAGCCTTTGACCTCGTTTCCGAACCAAATCGGTTCATCGCCAATCACATCAGCATCTTTCGCTTCGACAACAAAGGTGCATAAACGCAAAATTCCGCCGTCCGATTTTTCCTGAATGGCGGCGTCTTTGCCGATAAAGTCCGCATCTTTATTCAGAGCTACAAAGGGGCTTAAACCGGCTTCAAGCGGCCCGTAAAGCGGACGATATTCTGTGGCCCATGAACCATAGTTTTTTTCCAAACGCAAAGCATTCAACGCCCGAAGACCGAATAAACGGATGCCGAATTCTTCGCCTTCCCGGAGTAACAGTTCCAGCACATATCGTTGAACATCTGCTTCCATCCACAATTCAAAACCCAAATCTCCGGTGTAACTCACACGCCCCACCAAACAGGAAACCATCCCGATATTCATTTCACGGATGTCCATAAAACGAAAGGCATCTCGGGAAACATCTTCATCCGTAATTTTGGCCAGCAATTCACGGGACTTTGCCCCGGCAATCGATAGTCCGAGAATGTCAGCTCTGTGCGGAATAACCTCCAAATTTGCGGATTCCGGAAGATGTTGTTCAAACCATCGTAAATGATATTCCTCCGCAATTCCGGAACCAGCAATAAAAAATTCGTCATCGTCAAGATTCGCCAAAGTAAAATCACCAATCAATTTTCCGTTTTCGTTGAGCATTGGTGCCAGAGTCATGCGGCCGGGTTTTGGAATTCGGCAAGCCAGAATTTGATCCAGCCAATCAGAGGCTCCGGAACCAACTACGGTATATTTAGCAAATCCGGAAATCTCCAGCACACCGACACCTTCACGCACGGCTCGAACTTCCTCAGCAACGTGTTCAAAATCGGTGGAACGCCGCCATGAAAATTTGTCTGTTACGCCTTTTGGGGCAAACCAGAGAGGAACTTCCAAACCAAACGAACTCCCCATTTGCGCTCCTTCGGATAGCATTTTGTCATAAACCGGAGTTGTCCGGAGCGGTCGTCCGGCGGGCAGTTCTTCGTTCGGAAAACGAATCGAAAAGCGGCGGGAATAGTTTTCCTGCACTTTGGTATTGGTGTAGGAAAGCGTGGCCCAATCTCCAAAACGGCTGACATCCATGCCCCAAACATCAAAACCGGGATCGCTCTCAATCATCCAATTTGCGAGTGCCAAACCGACTCCGCCGCCTTGACTGAATCCAGCCATCACCGCACAGGCACACCAAAATCCCGGAAGTCCCCGAACCGGTCCGATCAGTGGATTCCCATCCGGCGCAAAAGTGAAGGGTCCGTTGATTACTTTTTTAATTCCGGCATTCTCAAAAGCCGGAAAATGCTCAAAACCAACTTCCAGAGAAGGAGCAATCCGCTCTAAATCCGGAGGCAATAAGTCCTGTCCGAAGTCCCACGGAGTTACTTTGGGCGACCATGGTTTGCAGGCTTTTTCATAAGTTCCCATCAGCATTCCTTGTTGCTCCTGACGCAAATAAATTTCGCCGTCAAAATCGATTACCGCCGGAAGTTCCAGTTCATTTTCCTGATTAAAGGCCATCACTTCCGGCATATCCTCAGTCAAAAAATACATGTGTTCCATCGCCAAAACCGGCAACTCCAAACCAACCATACGCCCGACTTCCCGCGCCCAAAGCCCTCCGGCATTAACAACATGTTCGGCGTGGATTTCCTCAACCCGCACCGGACGTTCCGGTTCTCCGGAATCTCCATTTTCCAAAATCACCCGCCAACCGCCTTGTGGATGGATTTGAAGATCGGTAACTCGTACATTTTGATAAATTTCACCACCCTGTTTTTTTGCGGCTTTGGCATAAGCCCAAGTTGTTCCGTAAGGGTCTAAGTGGCCTTCAATTGAATCGTGTAAGGCTCCCACAAAATGCTCCGGATTGATGAGCGGCATGATTTTCTGTGCTTCTTTGGGGCTGATGATTTCAGTCTCCAGGCCGAGGTAACGCCCTCTCGCGTGAATGGTTTGGAGCCATTCAAAGCGTTCCTTAGTCGCCGCCAACATAATTCCGCCCGTCACATGTTTCCCGATATCTTGTCCGGATATTTCTTGAATTTCCTGATACAGATCAATCGTATATTGTTGCAGTTTGGCAACATTCGGGTCACCGTTGATGGTGTGCATTCCGCCTGCGGCGTGCCATGTGGAGCCGGATGTCAATTCCGAGCGTTCCAACAAAACTGCGTCTTTCCAGCCTAATTTGGTCAAGTGATATAAAACACTGCATCCGACCACGCCGCCGCCGATGACAACTACTTGTGTGTGTGATTTCATTAATACTTTAACATAGTGAGTTTAAGGGATTGTGCTTCCAGAAATATACTTTTGTTTTATCAAAAATAAAAGTAAATTATATAAAAATTACTGGTAAGATTTTATATGAAGGCAGTCAATGGTTTGGATTAACTCAATGTATTTGACGCAGTGATCCAAGGAAACTAGAACAGTTTGTCATTCATCTCCTTATAAAAACAGGTCGTCCGGTTGGTCCTGTGACACAACAAATGTGGAATTATTTTTTGCAAATAGCCCCTGAATAGCCGGTTGTTTCCGGTTTCAGGCTATTCTCCTCTGATTGAACAAACAATGAGGACAGTTCGTGGACTGTAGATTCCCAGTGAAAGTACTGTGTATGTACTTTGCATGTATGTGCTGTAAATGAGTATCTCATAAACTCTACCCTGGGGGCAGAGGTCATAAACTTCGTATTTTTTTTCACCTACTAAACCCCAAAACCAATAATTTTCTTCATGGGTTACAGTAGTTTTTGAAGGAAATTCTGTAGGATAGCGTACCTGAACTTGGCATCCTCCAATGAATAGAGCGAAAATTAAAATCAGACAGTAATAACGGAGCATAGTACTAATTTTGGAAAAATATTGTCTTGCCTTGCGTTTCAAAAATTTCGAATTTACAATCTTAGTTAAGACTTTGAAAAAGTGTAATCCAGTAAATTTTTACCAGAATAAAGAAATTTAGCTGAAAAGCATCCGGGTTCCAAAATCTTGGGCGTAAACAGCCGGTCGCCTTCCCATGAGGCAAGTTCAGTCAGGTTGTCTTTGGGAATCCATTCAAGTTGACCCTCCGGACAATCTTCTGTTAGAGTACCAGAATAGCAGTTTGAGTAAAAAACAAAAACATGCCACTCATCACCAAAAGGTGAGTCGCCCTGATCAGGAAAAGAAAGTACTGCTTTTAGTTCCGGATCTTCAATTTTCAGTCCGGTTTCTTCCAGCATTTCACGGACTGCAGTTTCAAACGGAGCTTCATTAGGTTCAACTTTCCCTCCGGGAGCTAACCAGAGGCCCTTATGTTCGTCTTCTTTTTCACGATGAATCATCAGAACATGTTCATCATTATTTTCAAGATAAACCAGAACACCTAATTTCACAACTTTACTCCAAAAATTTATGCCTCAGTCGAAAAAAGAATTAAATGCGATTCTGAAACGCATTTCAGTTGAACAAGACAAACGACTGAACCCGGAAGAAGATGAAAAAACAGTGGTGTTGCCGTACGAATTGGGTTTTCAGGCTCCAATTATTCGCGGTCGTATGCCGGGACTGGAAGCAGTTTATGACCGTTTTGCTAGAATTTATGCTCAAACTTTTTCACATCATGTGAGACGTCCGGTTACTATGACACGGCGTGCTACGGAGTTAGTCAGTTTTCGCGATTATCTTGCTGCCATTTCTACTCCGGCTTCACTGACAGTTTTTGGCATGAATCCGCTTCATGGACACGCCCTGTTTGTTTTTGAACATCATCTGGTGTACATACTGATTGATATGCTTTTCGGAGGAAACGGCTGGTTTGAAAATCCACCTCCAAAACGTGAGCTTACCGGTATCGAAATTAAAATGCTGTCCAAAGTCGTCCACAGTGCTCTTGAAGATCTAGGTAAAGCCTGGAAGAGATTGACTCCGCTGGAACCTTATTTTGACCGCATGGAAGTCAATTCTAAATTTACAGCTATTGTTCCTCCGGATGAGGTTGTGGCAAGTACTACTTTCGATGTAGAAATCAACCGTGTCCCTTACACAATGAGCCTTTGTCTGCCTTATTCAATGCTTGACCCAGTACGTACCCAACTTGAGGCAGGAAAAACAAGCTATGATGAAGAGGTCAATGCAGTTAATGTAAGTCGTCTTGAAGAAAATTTGCTTAATTCAAAAGTTGGTGTAAAGGTTGACCTGGGGGAAGCCCGCATGTCCCTTCGGAGTTTTCTAACTTTGAAAGAGGGTGATAGAATTCTCTTAAATCAGGATCAAAATAAACCGCTTAAAGTTCTGGTACAGGACAAGCTGAAATATTTGGCTACTCAGGGTGCTTACAAAGGGAAAAATGCAGTTCAAATAACCAAGCTAATAGAGCCTCCTCCACGCTTTAGTGACTTACTGGATCAACCAGCAAAAGATACTGCGGAAGATTCATGATATATCTAAACTGTTACTGATTGACTCGACTGCGCAAATCTTTGCCTGTCCGGAACACTGGAAGTTGCTTTGGTTTGACCTCCACAGTTTCTCCTGTCTTAGGATTCCTTCCAATATATCCTTTATATTTTTTCAGTGTAAAAGAACCAAATCCGCGGATTTCTACTTTATCACCGGCACTTAGTGCAGCTTTGATACGGTCAAAAAAGATACGAACCATTTTGTCCGTTAATTTTGGATTGTATCCTGTTTTAGCCGCTAACTCTTCTATTAATTCTGATTTGTTCATAACTCATGGTATTTAAGGTTAGTTGATTAAAATCTGAAAACTCTTGGATTTCAATCGGATTCTTCTTTGAAAAAAACTTGATGATGTAAAGTTAGGGTAAAATGAAAAAATATCAAGTGATTTAGTAAATTATTTTTATATTGATTGAATTTGCAGTTCACGACGATAATGGTCGAAGAGAGTTGATTTAGAAAGCATACCTAAAAATTGATCACCCTCTACTACAGGTAATGACCAGGCTTTAGAGGTTTCAAACTTGTCTAAGGCAGCACTGATTGGCTCATTTAGGCTGATTAAGGGCAGATTACGCATGACTGATCCCATTGTCACTAAATCATAAAGACTTCTGTCAAAAAGATGAGGACGGATGTCATCAAGAAAAACAACTCCCACACATTTATTTTCTTTATTCAGAACAGGAAAATAGTTTCGACGTGCCTTCTTGAATTCCTCAATAAAATTTCTCAAAAGCAGATCTTCACGAATAGTTATGAAATCCTTGTCCAAAATATCTCCAATATTCAGATGATGCAGCAAGTAACGATCAGTTCCACGCTTGATCAAACTACCCTGTTTAATCAAATCCTGGGTATAGACTGAACCGATCTCGAAAAATGAACTTACAACCATTGCACTGCTTGCAGTTAACATCAGCGGCAAAATCATTGAATAACCTCGAGTTACTTCCATAACAAGGAAAATCCCCGTCAGTGGTCCGTGCATGACACCTGCAACCATTCCTGCCATACCTGCTAGAGCAAAAGCAGCATCTTCAGCAACCCCGTCCAGTGGGAGTGAATGCATGATCATTCCAAAAGCCAAACCCACACCACTGCCAATCACAAGGCTGGGCGCAAAAACTCCTCCGATGCCGCCACTACCGAGTGTCATCCCGCAGGCAAGAAATTTGAGCAGTACAAAAAGCAGAACAAAAGCAAGTTCCGGACGTATTGAATCAGTCAGAAAGACTTGAGTAGCTGAGTATCCTTCTGACAACACTTCAGGCATAAAAAAACCTAATGTTCCTACAAACAGCCCACCAATTGCGGCACGTATCCAATGATGAAGAGAGACTTTTGTAAAAAATTTTTCCCATAACAACAAACTTCGGGCAAACAATATGGAGATGACTCCTGTCAAGGCCCCAAGTACAAAGCAGGCAAGTAACGAGGTGAGGGAAAAACCAGCTATTTCCTGAAAGAAAGCAATCTTATTTCCAGTTATCCAGCGACTGAGTTCTGTTGCAGAAACAGCTGCAATGATCGTGGGTAAAATAGTTAAATACGTCCATTCTCCTATAATTATTTCTAATGAAAAAATAAGACCTGTAAGTGGGGCATTGAAAATTCCTGCAACTGCACCTGCTGCTCCGTAACCAACAAGAAGTTTTTTGTGACGCTCATTCATGTTAAGCCAGCGTCCCAGTGTTGAACCCAGTGCTGCACCAATACTCACTATTGGACCTTCCAAACCGGTTGAACCTCCACTACCTACTGTCAGAAAGCTTCCGAAAAATCGCGAGAAAATCATGCGTCTCCTGAGACCTTCTGATCCCATTGCTATGGCCTTTATTACATCTGACACTCCATGTCCTGCAGAGTCATGCATGAGAGATCGCACCAAAAATACAGCAATTCCGGCTCCCAGAGCAGGAAAAAATATGACTCGCCAACCTAAGTCTAAGTCGCTTATGAAGAGTCTTAGAGAATGTACGCTCCAGTTAAGTCCGACGGCAAGAACTCCGCAACCCAGACCGATTGCCAATGCTGCAGTCATCATCACCACAGCTTCCCTGGCAGAAACAGCCTGGTAACGTGAAAGTAGATCGGTGTCAGATCCAGCCAAACCGCGCGAAAGGAATTTGTTAAGCTTTCTCTGCCAGTGTTTTTTGAAATTGTTCAACTAGATTATCTAATGAAGGTGAATTGTTGAGAAAGTCAATCATCTGCGATTGACTTAGAATACGGGCAAGTTGAGAAATAAGTTGAAGATGGTGAAAAGAATCAACACTCAAAAGTACAAATACAACAAAAACAGGTAAACCGTCCGGTGCCATAAAATCCAATGAGTTTTCCAAAAAAAATGTACCTACCATGGATTTATTTATTTGTTTACCTAGTGGTGTTTTACAATGCGGAATCGCAATTCCGTTACCAATTCCGGTTGAAGAAAGATGTTCCCTTTGCAAAAGCAATTCGGCTAATGAGTCTCCAATAGGTTGAGGCAAATCCATTTGTACTGAAACTTGCTGAAAAAGTGATTCTATTGAACTTGATGGAACAGCATGAAAAACATTTCCTGCTTTGAGAGCTTCAATCAGGCGTGACTGAGAAACTTGTTCTTTGCTCTTGCGGGATCTTCTTTTGTGTTCTTCAAGGTGTATGTGTTTTGAATCAGCCCAGGAAATTAGAGTAGATTGATTAAAGTAATATTTCCCGCGACGAATGATGCAGGGAATATCACCCTGACGTATCCAACGATAAATAGTTGCTTCAGGAACATGCAGCAACTGAACGACATCTGAAACAACCAACCATTTAGACATGTATAATTGAAAGACAAAAATATTTAATGAAAAAGGGTTATAATATTTGGAGTAACCAGTTTAACAGTATTAACTGTCTTTGTGAAGAAGTGGAATCCATATAATTAAATTATTAAGAGTTGAAAATTGGTGCATTATTTATGAAAATCAATTACAATTTCCTAACAAAAAGTTACTTAGAAAGGAATTCAAAGGCAATTGAAAGGTTAAATTAATAAAAAAGACACTATTTCAAATCCAATGTCTTGATGTTAGCCTAAAAATTTTAGATAAATACTTCTTATGGCTGGGGGTGCGCAATCGAAAATTTCGAACCGTGTCAGATCCTAGCGGAAGCAGCACTAAGATTTCGTAGATGTGCCGCATTCCTCAGCCTCTCTTCGTAAATATTGGAATTCCTCTCATGTCTTATGTCGTTCTGGCGCGCAAGTTACGCCCTTCACGTTTTGACGATCTGATTGGGCAAGAAACTGCAGCCCAGACTTTACGCAATGCAGTTCTTTCAGACAGAGTTGCTCATGCCTTTTTATTTACTGGATCACGAGGAGTTGGAAAAACCAGTGCAGCCAGAATTTTAACAAGGGCTGTCAACTGCTTGAATCCCGACAATGGGGACCCGTGCAATAGATGTGAAAACTGTACTGAAATCAATCAAAACGCATCTGCAGATGTTATCGAGATAGATGCTGCCTCCAACCGTGGAATTGAAAATATTCGTGAGTTGCGTGAAAACGTAAATTATGTACCGGCAAAATGCCGCTACAAAATATATATCATTGATGAGGCGCACATGCTCACTCTCGAGTCTTTTAACGCGCTTCTTAAAACACTGGAAGAACCACCTCCGTATGTGAAATTTATTTTCGCAACCACCGATCCCCATAAAATTCCTCCGACTATTATTTCGCGTTGTCAACGCTATGATTTTTTAAGAATTTCAATAAAAAAAATGGCAGATTTTCTGGAAACAGTTGTCAAGAATGAAAATCTCGAGTTGTCACGCAAGGCTATTGAAATGATCTGCAGGAATTCAGTAGGCGGAATGAGGGATGCATTGACTGCAATTGATCAAATTCTAAGTTTTACGGGAACATCTGCGACTGATCAGAAAGTAGCCCAGATTTTGGGGATACTGGACAGTGAATCCAGGTTTGCATTTATTGAGGCTCTTCTGGAAAAAAAGGATGGTGAGGCCATAAGTTATTTTCAGAAACTTCAAGAACATGGACATGATGTAAATGATGTATTATCTGATTTGTTACAAACCATTAAAACCATCGCACTTGTGCGGACACTTGGGATGAATCAAGCTCTTTTTCAAGATATTCCTGCTGATGATCTGGAAACATTTTCTACTTTAAGCAAAATTGTCAGTGCCGATGAGTTACAACAGATTTTTCATATTCTGTTGGAGTTGGAAGAACAGATGAAGCGTAGTGCACATACTAAGATTTGTTTTGAAATGGCTATTCTCCAGATTGCATCCATTGAGCCTCTTGTCGGCCTTCCGGAGATTATCAGTGAAATACAAAATATACGTAAAAGTAAGTCTGCCGGAAACTCAAATACAGAAAATACAGATTCAGTAATTGAAGGTCCAGCGGAACTCTCAGGGCCGGAAAAAGATAATTCCGGAGCAAATCAGCAGCACTCATTTTTAAAAATGTCCGGAGCCCATAAACCATTAACGGACGCAACTGTAATTAAAAACATTTTGAAGTCAGACAAGACGGAGTCAGCTGCTGCTGAACCTGCCAAGTTGAATGAAAGTTCTCCTGAACCAAAAATGACTGAAAAGCAGCATTCTGTTACAAATCAAGATAATTATTCTCATGTTGATGAAGAAAAACCATATGTTGCAGAAACAGAAGTATCCCAGGTAAAAGCTGAACAAACTGAAAATGCAGATAAGGAAATGTCACCGGAAGCTCAGAATAATATTAATCAAAATCAAGAAATTGTAAAACTTGCTGCCAAAAAAAACATTGAAGAAACTTCAATGGAACCTCCGGAAGAATGGTGTAACTTTTCAGAAGAAGTTCAAAAACTGTCATCAAAGCTGGCCAGTTTTGTTCGCAATGCGGTCCCTCATAATTTGACAGGATCACAATTAATACTTTCTTTCAAAAGCGGAAATTATGCATCTATGCTGACTGAAGATAACAGAGAGTTACTGGAAAAAATTGCTTCCGACTGGACTGGCCATTCAGTTCACGTTAGTTGTGAAATTACTCCAACATCTGCATCTCAGCTAACTATAGTAGAACATGAACAAATACTTTTAGAGAGAAAAAATGAACTTAAGCGAAAGAATGCAAGAGCATTTCCGCAGGTCAAAGATATTCTTTCTGTGTTTACAAACAGCAGAATTACAAATATAGAATTGTCTGATGCATAAAGATAATTTGAACCACAATAATTTAAAATAGATTAAACTTTAAACTAAGGGATAAAATTATGATTGATATGAATGAAATGATGAAAAAGGCTCAGGAACTTTCTGAGACTATGAAACAGCAACAGGAGGAACTTGCCAAACAGATTATTTCTGTTTCTGTTGGTGGAGAGATGGTGAAGATGACTTTCAATGGAAAGCAGGAAGCAATAAGCATTGAAATTGATCCGGAAGTTGTAGATGCAGATGACATTGAGACTCTACAGGATTTAATCCTTTCTGCAGTCAATGAAGGACTCAGACAAAGCCAGCAAAATATGCAGAACTCTCTTGGGCAGCAAATAGGAAAAATGACAGGAGGACTGGATTTATCAAGTATTCTCAATCCAAAATCATAATCAAATATTGTCTGAACGAAAATTCAAACAGCCCGACTTTTTTCCAGTTTTAAGTAGGTTTGTAATAGCCAAAGATTTAGCTGTCAGTTTTCAGCTGTCAGCTCAGGTTGAAATATAATAGCAAATAAGCTGACTGCTGAAAGATTTTTTGTTAAATCTATATTGTTGAAATCACAGATAAAAAAGGTTGTTATTATTGCTTATAATTTTGTTATTACACTATTTGTTAATTAAAAATGCGAATCTGGCGTCTGATCGAGGACATTCCCCGTACCGGCAGTTTCAATATGGCAGCAGATCAGGTGCTGTTAGAAAATTATTCTCAGGATGCTAATCCGGTATTTAGAATTTATGACTGGGAATGTACTACTCTTTCACTGGGGCGTAATGAAATATTGGACAATCTAATTGATTTGGATGTATGCGGGAGACTTGAAATCCCAATTGTCCGCCGTTCAACGGGCGGAAAAGCTGTTTTACATGGTTTTGACCTGACTTACTCCATTGTTGGCGGAGTCCTGGATCAGCATTTTTCCGGAGGTGTACTGGACAACTACCGCTATCTGGCAAAAGGATTTTATGCCTTTTTTAAAAAGTTGGGACTTAATCCTGTATTGAAAGCCATAGACCGTCAAAAGAAAAAATCTGACTCGCATATCTGCTTTGCAGATCCTGCTGTATATGAAATATTGGTTGAAGGTAGAAAAATTATTGGCAATGCACAACGTGTAAGAAATTTACGCAGTTCTGATTCATCTTCATGCAGAGTGTTTCTTCAGCATGGTTCTATTCCTCTCAAAGATTCTATACCCCAGATAATCCAAATATTCCCACATGCAGCAGAGGATGATCTGCGTAGAGAAATGCACTCACTTGAAACTGCGGGGGTTTATCCAGGACTTGCCCAAAAAAAATTAAGACAGATGTTTCTGGACTGCCTGCAGGAAACTTTTCAATTAAAATGGAAACGTCAGTTCTGGAGTGTTGAAGAATTGAAAATGATTTCGGAACGTGAAAATTCTTTTCAAAATCTTAATATTAATTAGTGTTGTAATTCTAACGGAGTCACTGACAGCTAAATTCAGCAGAAGTCGTTATAAATTTGGATTATTGACTTCAATTCAAAGACTGGGAACAATTTCAACTGTTATCTGTAACACCATTTTCTTTCATAGTTAAAACTATTTTAATCAAAAGTAAAATCCATGGTGCAGCATGCATTATTAAATCGAACCAATCGATTGGCCTGACAAGGGTTCCCGAAGAAAACATTTTTAATTTTTCCCACACGTGGGGGATAGGGAAAAATGGAGCAAGTCCCAAAGTAAGACAAAACAGGATTATCATCGACCATGGAAGTTTCGCCACTAATTCACTTATAGCCTTCAGCATAGGTGTTTTTAGTTACAAAAGATTGATATCAGGCTTAATTTAAGTATATTAAGCATATGGTATGACAACCTTAAAGGACAGATACATTTTCTTTTTAGAGCCATTTGTACATGAGCAATGCATCCACATAACCAAGTTTTGGATGCAGGAATGCTTTGGTAATTCTTCCGACAGTTTCAAATCCCAATCTGGTCCATAAGCGGATTGCCTGCTCATTACTGACTACTACGAGGTTGAATTGCATTGCTTTGTAGTCCAGCTCTTTGGCTGCTTTTTGTGAGTGTTCACACATCAGTGTCGCCAATCCTTTCCCTCTGGCGTCGGGCGAAACCATATAACCGCAGTTGCAAACATGACTGCCTTGGCCGGGATTATTTGGTTTTAGATAGTAAGTCCCAAAAATGTGCTGCTGTTCAACGCAGACAAAGGTTTTGTGTGGCTGCTCCATCCAAATTTGAAAAGCTTCTTCTTTACTTGTCTCTACGGGATAAGCATAGGTTTCACCTGCAGAAACAATATGCTGAAAAATAATCCAAATCTGTTCAAAGTCCTCTTTTACAGCTTCACGAATTTTCATGAATGTTGTCCGTTTTAACTCAAAAGTGTAAATGCTCGCCAGAGCATCCCTGCAGCCAATAAAATCAGCAGTACACCCATTATTAGGTCTATACGTTTAGCATTGCGCTGCAGCGCTTTTACAAGTCCTCCGGAGGAAGCAAGAAATGCAACAAGACAGTACCAGCTTGTATCAACACCCCCCACAGTTGAGACCATTACCAACTGTTCAGTAAAGTCAGCATCAGGCTGTACGAATTGACTGAAAAGTGCCAATAACCAGACTGCAATTTTAGGATTCAGAAAAGCAATCAAAAAACCTTCACTGAAACCACGGTACCCGGTTATTGTTGATTGTTTTAGTTCCCCATTATCCTGCTCGCCACCAATACCGGAAATAATCATTTTGCCGCCAAGCAATATTAAAAACAATGATCCAATTATTTGGGCTATCAGGAAAAAATTAGGAACAGTCTTTAACAGAGCAACCAGGCCAGTTATCGCAACCACGGAATAGAATGTAATACCCAGACCGTGACCGACTCCACTCATTAAACCCTGAGTCCTACCTCCGGAGATAGTATTTCGTAAAATTACCGCAAGACTTGGGCCGGGTGACATTGCACCCATGACACAGATTAAAGCTAACTGGCTCCATTGTGTAAAATCCATTTGTTTACTCTATATTTTACCGTACAAATTTGTCATTGAAACATTAAATTCGTAATTACTGGTTAAGTTTTCCGAGTAGCAGACAATTGCCATACAGCAAACTGCTTTTAACTGCAGGCTTAAAATCTGTTCTTAACTTAGTCATGTTTTACATCAAATGATGAGGATCTACATCAATCTGAATCAACTCATCACGTCTCGTTGAAGGTGGTGTTTCTAAAACCTGTTTTAACAAACGCAAAATGGGTCGTACATTATCTGCTTTCAGTAAAAGCTGCCAGCGAAAACGGTTGCGCAATTTTTTCATCGGTGCTTCTATCGGTCCAATGACTTGTACTGAATCAATCGGTTTGATCTCACTGGTAAACTGGGCAGTGTTTGAATAGTTTTTGTTAGAAGAAAACTTTTGAATCTTTTCGGCTATTTCCCAAATCAAATTTTCAGCTCGTTTTTCATGAGGACTGCTGCAGACAACCAAAGTCAGTGAATGAAAAGGCGGCATCCGGAGATTCTGACGTCGTTCAAGCTCCAGTTCCCGGAATTGCCTGGTATCGTGTTCTTTTGCACAAAGTAAACTATGGTGCCTGGGATTATGAGTTTGAATCAGCACCTCACCTGGTTTATAACCTCGTCCGGCACGTCCAGCTACTTGCGTTAATAGTTGAAATGTCCGTTCACTTGCACGGAAATCCGGAATGTTTAGCGATAAATCAGATAATATTACTCCTACAAGAGTCACTTCCGGGAAGTCATGGCCTTTGGTTACTAATTGTGTTCCAATTACGATATCTACTTCGTGTCTGCGGATACGATCGTGCATTTTAGAAAGAGCATGTTTGCCGTGCAATGTGTCCCGATCCATGCGTAAAATACGGGCCGCAGGAAAAAACATTTTAAGATTTTCTTCAACTTGCTCGGTTCCGGTACCTATTATTATTGGTGCGTGATCACTTCCACATTCAGGGCATCTCTGAACCAGAGGTTTAACAAAGTCACATTGATGACATTGCACCTGATTTGCTACTTGATGGTAAACCAAACTCAGACTGCAGTTGGGGCAAGTGAATGTCGATTCGCATTTTGAACAACGGACTAAAGGCGCAAATCCGCGACGATTCAAAAAAACAATACTTTGCTCCTTCTTCAGTAAACGTAGGCGCAGGGCTTCAACCAACTCGCTGGAAAAGTACGGACTTCCTTTCTGTCCGGGTACCGTTTTCATATCCAATAACCTGACTTCCGGTAAGAGTGCCTGATTAATGCGTGAAGGTAAGCTTAAAAGCTCATATTTACCGTTGCTTACATTGTTTGAAGATTCCAGTGAAGGAGTGGCCGAACCAAGTAAAACTGTTGCACCTGCCTCATATCCGCGAAAAATAGCTACATCTCGTCCGTGATAACGCGGAGTCTCGCCCTGTTTGTAGGAAGGATCATGTTCTTCATCTATCACAATCAGTCCCAGGTTTTTCATTGGAGAAAAGACTGCACTGCGTGCTCCAATTACAATTGATGCAAATCCATGACGTACCCTTGACCACTCATCAAAGCGTTCACCATCATCCATACCACTATGTAAGATTGCTACGTGGTCCCCAAAACGTGAACGGAACCGGTTCACAAGTTGTGGTGTCAGTGATATTTCAGGTACTAGTATCAAACATGATTTCCCTAATTTCTGGGCTTCTCGGACTGCATGAAGATAAACCTCTGTTTTTCCGCTTCCTGTTATACCTTCCAGTAAATAAGTACGGTAAGTTCCGTTTTGCAGTGAATCTGAAAGCTTTTCAAAAACTGATTTCTGTTCCGGAGTTAACTCCTTAAATGGTTCTATTTCAGGAAGTCCTCCTTCCATAAATCGGCGGTAAACTCTTTTTTCAAAAAATTCAATGTGACCTTCTTCTTTTAGTTTTTTTAACGCCTGTGATGGAGCATTGACTCGGTTTTGAACGTCGCTCCAACATATTTCACGATTTTCATTCAATATTTCAAATATTTGCTGTCTTTTTGTTTTACGCCGAGAAACGGAATTTTTCGGATTATCAGGTTTGAGCAGACGTATCCAGCGTTCCATTTTTGGCTTTGTCTTTTGCCCAAGTAACACCTGAGTTGATTGAACATGATCTTTGGAAAGCCAGTTACGCAGTTGTTGGTGGTCACGTTCATCAGGGTTGCACTGAAGCCATTCCTGTTGTGTCCATGTTGATTGGGTATCTATCAGGATCTGGGGTTTTTGGCTCAGAGTGTCCAGGCCGGGAAGTGAGGTTGTTTGGGGAGTATAAGTTGTACGTAAACGCAAGGCAAGTCCACCGGGAATTGCAGCATTAAGAGTTTCACCCCATGCGCAAAAATAGTACTCAGAAGTCCATTTTGTGAGTTTCAGTAATTCTTCAGAAAAAAGTGGTTCCTCGTCGACCAGTGTTTCAACATTTTTTAGCCTAGTAATTCCGGAATGTTTTTTAACACGAACGATGACTCCACCCTTTTTCTGTGCTCCAAAAGGCACAAGAACTTGTAATCCTTTTTCCGGAACTAGAGTAAGTTTATCCGGCCAGTGATAATCAAACGATTTTCGAATTGGTAAATTTAGGGCAACTTCAACGATCATGTATTATTTCGGTATTGCCTTTAAGCAAATTAGTGGAATCTCTCCAGTGCTTTCCAACCGATAACTACCGACACCAACAGGTAAAAACAGGGCCTCTTCACGATTTAATTTAACTGGAGAACCACTTTTAGGTATAATACTGGCCTGTCCGGAGATGGTAATTAGCAAATGGTATTTTCCATCCAGTTGATCCTCCCAAATAGTTTCCGGTTCCAAACAAATTCGATCAGCCGTAAATTGCGGAAAATCAACAAAACGTTCTATCAGCAAACCGGAGGATTTGTGTAAGCATTCAAGTTCAGGAGGTTCATAAACTACCGGGAGCATTTTGTTTAAAGCGTCATCAGTATCCCAATGATTTTGGGTGAGAACTTTTTGAGCGAACATCAGTATTAGACGCTCGTAGTGCGGTGTTTGAAATTCAATGACTTTAATTCCATGTCGAAGAGAATGCATTTGAAACACCGGAAAGCTGATGATGTCACCAACTTTTACCTGACAGTCGCCAACAAAATTTGAAGCTTTCTGTCTTAGTTTAAGTTCCTGTTCATGTAGTTCATTCGGAATATCTTCGGTAGAATCATCAATTTGGCGTCGTATTTTTTCATATTCACCAATTGTTTCCCTGAAATTTTTCAGCAGAACTTCTACCCATTTTGACCCATGTATTTCCTGATAATCCTTGATTTTCTCCGGATGCAGTCCTGCCTTGATGATTCCTGTTCCTGATGGCCAGGCTGTTTGGTCAATTTCTGTAACCACGTAAACTTCCCATTTCTTTTCATGCATTTCATAATACAAATCTCCAATCACATCCTCAGAAACAGGATTTAGTGTTTTGAGCAAAATCAGCGATTCCGGATGATCGGCAAGCACTTGTTTTTTAAAAATATTCAGTGCATAAGGTAACTCTGTTTTCCCATATTCGTCTGTAACTTTCACCACACCGCGTTTTTCTACTCCTGTGTACCATCCTTCATGTCCCCATGGTTTTGGGATATTGAGGACTTCGAGGCGTAAAGACTGTTCCGGATTGACTATTACGGCATGTCTGTTTTTTGCCACAGATTCGAGTGGAGCATCAGGATTTTGTACGATTATTCCCTTGAGAGTTTCCGGATCGAGCTTGTTTTTCCAGACACTACCTTGCTTTTTTAATGTTGCGTTTTTATTGTTGTGATTCGATTTTTGAAGTTTGATTTCAATCAATTCCTGAAAGGAAACCTGTTCAGAGTTTTCTGTCCATGTTTCTAAACGTTTTCGCTCGATTAAAAGTAGGAAAAATTGAACTTCCTGAAGGTCCATTTCAGAAAGTAAGTAATCTGCGATTTTGCCTCCGTCTGGTATTTCAACCTCAGTAAAGTCATGCAAATTGAGGTGTGCAAACCAAATTGATGATCCTGACTCAGACTCAAGCTGCTGAGAAATTTCTAAACAGGAAAGCAAGTATTTTATAGAAAAATCTCGTGAAGTCATGGATTAAGGATTAAGCAGTTCTGGACAAATCCTGGCATTATTAAGTGCATCAGCCGTTGCAGGTGAGATAGGACTCAGTAATTGCGTCAGTGTGATTATTTCCTGTTCAGGTATGGCATAAGGTGTTACAAACTCAACAGAAAATGCCTTTGATTCAGTTGAACTGGGATTTAGATTATTAGAAACGGTTTTGACTAAATTTTCAGCAGCAGCAAGATTTGGGTTAAGCAGAGTTATATTGCAGAATCCTTCTTCATTAAAAGCCTTTTGGAAAAGGTCTTGACGATAACCATAATGAGTACAAGCAAGAAAAATCAGCAAAGTATCTATGTATTTTTCAGGCAATTTCAGCATGGCTTTTTGAACCCAGTGCCGGATACGTTCTTCTACAAATGAGCTATCCGGATCATTAGAAATTTGGGTTGCCAAATCCGGACAACCCTGGGAAATGATCCGTATTTCCTCAACACCCTTCTTAAACAGTTCGTTTTGAAAAGTTTCGGTATTAATCATTGTGGGAGTTCCAAATATGATAGCCGATGATTGAGCATCATTGAGCAGACTTGATAAAAGCATCTTGACACCAATTTGAAGAATCCCTTCAATTTTAACAGTTTTTTCAGAAGGAATCTCCAAGTCATCCAATAGTACAGACAGCGTTCCACAAGCGACAAAAATGTGATGCGGAGCAAAAATCTTTTCAGTGTTCCGGAGGATTATTTCAAACGTTTTAAGCTGTTCCGCTCTTCCGGACATGGAATTGTATCCACGATTATTTGAAGGAACAGCGTTAATGTAAGTGATTTGTAAATCGTCAGCGGGATAATTTGGATGGTTTGCCCCTGCAGGTTCTGATAATAGTTGCAGAAGCTTGGCACAAACAGACAGACCTCCAAGTCCTGAGTCTGTGATAACAAGTTTCATGAAGATATTTTATTGGCAGGTGATGTTGATCAGAAATAATGCATCTAACCTTATCCTGAGACTTGGCCAAATTCAAACTAATAGTGTTTACAGTATGAATATTGGAGTAAATTACTTAGGGCTCACTGAAAAAGTTTTACCTTTGTCATCCCAGACTTGATCCGGGATCCAGAGTCACCGTTCAGCTTGAGTACAAGATCTGAAACATTTCTCCTGGATTCCGGGTCTATGCTACGCACCGCCCGGAATGACAAAGGAGAAGAATCGAAAGAAGCATAACTATTGATCTTGTTAGGCCACCTTTTTGGAAAAGGAACTTAAACAACTGAAGAGCAGAGTGTTTAGTGCTTTTTTCTGGAAATACCCTGCAGTTGTCTTTGTTAATCGACTAATTACTTTTTGACATTATTGAATAATATTATTTTTCAGCAAGTCTTAATTATGCGGGACTTTAAATAAATTGTGAGTCATGTTTTGTCGTAAAGTACTGATATTATTATATTCGACTTGTAATCTCGACCAAAGAGTGAGATCTAATAAATACTGCTATATAATCAGATCCCTCACAGACTTTCTGGCTGACACAATAAAACTAGTAACAGTAGAGCAACTAATGGGACAGAATTAAGTTTCAGGTGGGATGCCTGCCCTCCTGTTTTTGAAACAGGATGAGCAGACAATTTTATATACGGGGTTTGTGGTGAATTCTCTGAATTAGACGTCTTTGATACTGAGCTGAATTTTACCTCGTCTGTCAACACCGGTTGCTTTAACGGTGACAATATCACCCTCTTTGCAAACATCTGTAACTTTTTCGACTCTACCTTCTGCCAGATTTGAAATGTGTACAAGCCCTTCTGTTCCAGGGAAAACTTCGACAAATGCGCCAAAATCCATCACCTTCTTGACAGGTCCGGTATAAGTTTCTCCAATCTCAATTGTTCGAGTCAGGTTTTGCACAATTTCCAGAGCATCATCCACCGCTTGATGGTCACGTGACATGATGGAAACAATACCATCATCATCGATGTTAATCTTTACACCGGTTTTCTCAACAATACTCTTAATCATTTTACCGCCAGGTCCAATGACCGTACCGATTTTATCCTGTGCAATTTTATGAGTGATAAAGCGGGGCGCATAAGTAGATAGACCGCTACGGGATTCTTTCAGTGCTTCTGCCATTTTCCCCAAAATGTGCAGTCGGCCTTCGCGTGCCTGCATCAGAGCTTGTTCAACTACTTTCTGTCCAAGTCCCTTGATTTTAATATCCATTTGCAGGGCGGTAATTCCGTTTTCTGTACCAATAACTTTAAAATCCATGTCACCCAGATGATCTTCGTCACCAAGAATATCTGAAAGTATAACGTTGTTTTTACCTTCACTGATGAGCCCCATGGCAATACCAGCGGTTGCTTCCTTGAGAGGAACACCGGCATCCATCATGGCCAGAGAACCAGCACAGACAGTAGCCATTGAAGACGAACCATTTGATTCAAGAATTTCAGAAACAAGACGAATTGTATAAGGAAATTCAGCTTTTGTTGGAATAACCGGAGTTAATCCGCGTTCAGCCAGGGTTCCGTGTCCAATCTCTCTTCGTCCGGGTCCCCGAGGAGGACGTACTTCACCGACACTAAAACTGGGAAAGTTATAGTGCAGCATGAACCTTTTAAAAGAGACACCATCCAGTGAATCAATCATTTTTTCATCTTCTCGCGCTCCAAGAGTGGTAACAGCAAGAGCCTGTGTTTCACCGCGTGTGAACAAGGCAGAACCGTGTGTTCGAGGCAAAACTTTAGTTTCGCAGGTGATTGGTCTGATTTCAGTAGGTTTTCGTCCGTCTATCCGGATTTGATCTTTAATCAAACGTGTGCGCATTTCATCTTTTTTGATGTCAGCAAATATTTGACTTAGTTCTTTTGCAGAATCTGCATCAGGTGAATCTCCAAGAATTTCGTTGTTTATTTCATCTTTTAATGTGTCCAGACGTTCGTACCGCTCTATTTTATCTTTAATCCTTAAAGCTTCATTAAGTCGTTTTGGTGTAATTGCCTCAACTTTTGATTTTAATTCTGAATCTACAACCGGCACATCTACAGTACGTTTTTTCTTGCCAACACTCTTCATCAGCTCTTCCTGCATTTCAATGATTGGCAGAACTGCTTCCTGACCATACCAAAGTGCATCCAGCATAATTTCTTCACTCACACCAACAGCTTCACCCTCCACCATTAAAATTGCATCTTTGGATGCAGCCATAAAGATGTTAAGTTCACTTACTTCAAGTTGTTCCGGACTAGGATTGGTTACAAATTTACCATCAATTCTCCCAACTCTGACACCTCCAAGAGGATTGTGAAAAGGGATATCCGAAATAGCCAACGCCGCAGAAGCGCCGTTCATAGCAGCAACATCAGATGGATGTATCAGGTCGTGACTTAAAACGGTTGCCGCAATCATTGTTTCTGCCAGGTAATTGTCTTCAAATGCTGGACGCAGCGGACGATCTATAATGCGTGAAATCAGAGTTTCGCTATCTGAAAGTCGAGCTTCACGTTTTAAGAAACCTCCAGGAATCCGTCCGGCTGCATATCCTTTTTCAACATAAAAAACTGAAAGTGGGAAAAAATCTGCTCCTGTCCCTGATCCTTTTGCTGCAGTTGCAGCTACAAGTACTACTGTGTCACCGTATGTTACTAATACGGATCCGTTGGCCTGTTTGGCCATTCTTCCGGTTTCCAGCTTCATAGTTGCTGGTCCAAATTCTCTTTCTACTATCTTCATTCTACTCCTAATTATCAACGTTCTACCGGTTCTAACTTAACGGCACTGCCTGTTATTAATGTCTGAATTCCGGTATTATTTAAATGTCAGCATACAAATTCTTTCTTCTTTCCTGACTTGGAAAAAAATAATCTTCCAGTTCTGAACAGTGCTAAAAGCAATATTCATAAATCAATTTTCAACAAGCTGAAAAAAAGTACTGAAAGAAGGAAAGCAGACTTGATGCTACATGATACGGGGGAATTGCAATGGTAGAATTCAGCTTTTGCCAAATTATACCTGGCAGAAGACCAGCCCCCGTGGACAAGTCTTCTGTGAAGTTTTGTATGAGTCACTTGACGCGAATCTCTAGTTGTTTAGTAATAGCGGCATACCTTTCGCTATTTCTATTCTTAAGATAATTCATGAAATTTCGTCGTTGACCAACTAGTTTCAACAAACCACGTCGTGAACTAAAGTCCTTTGGTTGGCTTCGTAAATGGTCTGTCAATGAATTAATTCGCTCGGAAAGTAATGCTACCTGTACTTCTGTAGATCCTGTATCAGCATTATTTTTTCCGAACTTGTTTACAATTTCGACTTTTTGATTTTTTGTCAGCATATAAGATTATTTTGTTTTCTATACAAATACCCTTTTTGGATGAAAATAACTTGCTTCATTCTCCCACATAATGTGGCCGATAGCAACTAAATTTTGGCAAGAATCAACAACTTTGGTTTTAACTGAATTTGTCTCTGACTCTATTACACAATTTTCAGTCATTTTTACGCCACTTTCAGTCCAGTTTTGTTGCAAAACTTCAACACGACGTCCCTGTTTGATGGAAACAACCATTTCAGCAGAACCTACGATTGTGTTAAGGTGATCCAGCAACTCTAATGGAGAAATCCACGGCACATTATTTTCGGTTACTGTTTCTTGTAGTTTTTCTATTGATATAGAGTTTTCACTTTTAAACCACTTTCCACAAGCTAAACGGTCCAGAGAAGTTAGATGTGCTCCAACTTTCAGCTTCTGTCCAAGATCATTGGCCAATGCCCGGATGTATGTGCCTTTAGAACAGTGTATCCGGATTTGAACGAAGGGCAGATCTACAGCTTCTACGTCTAATTCATGGAATATTACCGACCTGGTTTTAGCAGGAACTTTCAATCCTTGTCTTGCAAGTTTATAGGCAGGAATACCCTTGATTTTTGACGCAGAAAATGCAGGATTTTGCTGCTTCTGTGGTCCTAGAAATGTGTGAACCGCTTTTGTAACCTGTTCCGGATTTAAATTACCTAAATTATGACGCTCAGTGACCCTACCTTCTGCGTCAAATGTGTCAGTGGATTCACCTAATTTACATACTGCACGGTAAGTTTTGTCAGCATCATTGAACAAAGGAATCAGGCGCGTTGCCTGTCCCAAAAATACAGGTAAAACTCCTGTTGCCATGGGATCTAAAGTGCCGAGATGCCCGACTTTTTTTTCATTAAACTTCCGTTTAATGAAACGAACGACATCAAAAGAAGTCCATCCCTGAGTCTTATTGATGTTGATTATCCGCAAGTAATTCTTTATTTTTATTCGAATATCAAAAAGGATATTAACCGGACTCTATTCATTTTTGTCAAATTCGGATTCTCGCTGCTGTCCAGTATCTTCCGGAAGAACGTTACGCAACAATATTTCAATTTCATCACTGTGGTCAAATCCTCTGTCGTACTCAAAAGTCAGATGTGGTGTGTTTCTAGTTTTGAGGACTTTTCCCAATTTTCGGCTAAAAAATCCTGATGCATGATTTAAAGATGCAATCAATTCTTCTTTGCCTTTGGTTGGAAAAATTGAAACATAGACTTTTGCTGAAGTCAAACTTGGAGTTGTTTCAACTCTGCTGATTGTAACTTTGCTGAAACGCGGGTCACTGCTTTGAAAAAGAAGAACTTCAGATAAACGACGATGCACCAAAGTGCTGAAATTGCTTCTACTTGTTTTATGCATAATCAATTACAGCCGTGCACTTTCTTCAATTTGCTCGTAAGCTTCTACAATATCGCCATTCTCAATTTCCAGAAAATTCAGTACTATTCCGCACTCATAATTTTGTGCAACTTCCTGAACATCGTCTTTGAAGCGCTTCAGAGAAATGATTGAACCCTCAAAGATACTTTCTTTCTTACGTAATACTCGTATAAGGCTATTGCGGAGAAGCTTCCCATCTGTAACCAAACCTCCGACTACAATGCCATTTTTTCCAGAAGAAAAAACCTGACGAACTTCTAAATGACCTAATACTTCTTCTCTAATTTCTGGTTCCAGGAGACCTTCCATAGCTGCTTTTACATCATCCAATGCGTTGTATATAACATCATAAAGCCTCACATCTACACCTTCACTTGATCGCGTTTCTCTGGCTTTTGCGTCCATTTGCACATTAAAGCCAACAATAATTGCATCGGAAGCAGAAGCTAGTGTTATGTCGGTCTCAGTAACGTTACCTACTGAGCAAAGGAGGAACCTTAGAGAAATCCGTTCATCACCGATTTGTTGCAGAGAAGTTTTGAGAGCTTCAACGGAACCTTGTACATCTCCTTTTAAAATCAATCGGAGTTCAGTAACCTTACCTTCTTCAATTTTACTGAAAAGATTGTCCAAACTGGTTTTTTGGTATTCCCGGATGGTTTCAGATCGAAGTTTTTGTTCAAGATCCTCAGCAATTTGCCGTGCTATTTTTTCATCTTCAAGAACAACAAAATTTACTCCTACTTCGGGTACATTGCTTAAACCGGAAATTTCAACAGGAATTGCAGGACCAGCTTCTATCATTGTATCACCAACTTCATTGAACATAGCCCGTATTCGTCCATGAATGCTGCCCATGACGAAATAATCTCCAATTTTAAGGGTTCCGCGTTGAACAAGAACAGTACCTACTGGCCCCTGACCTTTTCTGACTCGTGACTCAATGATTGTTCCACGAGCAAAACCTTTTGAGGTCGATTTTAGTTCAAGTATTTCTGCCTGTAAATGGATCATTTCCAGTAGTTCATCAATGCCGTCACCTGTTTTTGCTGAGACTTTTACAAAAATAGTGCTCCCACCCAAATCTTCTGGAATTAATTCATGTGAGAGTAATTCCTGTTGAATTCTTATTGGGTCAGATTCGGGACGATCAATTTTATTTACTGCAACAATAATCGGAACATTCGCTGCTCTGGCATGCTGAATAGCTTCAACTGTTTGAGGCTGCACCTTATCATCTGACGCAACAACAAGTACCACTATATCAGTGATATTTGCCCCCCGGGCTCTCATTGATGTGAAAGCTTCGTGTCCGGGTGTATCCAAAAAAGTGACCTGATTGCCTTTTACTTCAAGATGATATGCTCCAATATGTTGTGTTATGCCTCCAGCTTCTCCAGAGGCGATTCGAGATTCGCGAATTTTATCAAGAAGGGATGTTTTTCCGTGATCAACATGTCCCATAATTGTAACAATCGGTGCTCGTTCCTCTAACTCTGAAACATCAAGTTCTTCTTCTCTGAGGAGGTCAGACAACTCAAACGATTCGACTTCGATTGTAATATCAAAATCTGCTGCAATAAGTTCTGCAGTTTCTCCTGTGATTGTCTGGTTAATAGTTACCATGATGCCTAAGGACATCAATTTTCTTAAGATTTCTGGAACTTTTATACCAATTAAGCCTGCCAGTTCGGCAACACCGACCTGGTTTCCTATTCGGATGCTTTTTTTACGTGGATTGAATTCGTGCTTTGGTGCATTAGTATCAGAAACTTTGCGGGAAATTTTGCTATCCAATCGATTTTTTGGGAAGTCTTTTCTGCGGCGGCGAGGCTTTCTTTGATGAAGATAATTATAATCTCTCTGTCCACCACCTCCCCTTCGTTTGTTCTCAAATTCCGAGGGTCGGGAACCTCTGTTTTTTGATGAGAATTCTTCATCATCAGTTTGAGAGTGTTTGAAAAATATTTTAGTTTTCTTTGATTTTTTTTCTGATTTTGCAGACTTTTCATCATCAGGTAAAACTGTCTTATCAGGATATCTTTCCAGCGCAGTAAGCTTAGATTGTTTTGAGTCCTCAACTGTGTCAGCATCAGGTTCAACTTTGTTTTCTGGAGCAGGATCTCCAGATTCAGGTAAAGTTTCCTGGGATTCCAATGTGCTTATTTTTGAGAGTTCACTTTCTAAGACTGGTTTTTCTGGTCTATCTATTTTTGCATCTGCAGAAATCCTTTCTATTTCAGAGTCGGTTTTTAATTTACTTTTTTTGCGTACACGTCTTTTGGGGGTTGCTACAACTTCTTCATCATCTACTTTAGATTTAGTGGAGATTGTTACTATTTTAGATTTCTTTGCTGTTTTAGAGTTTTTGACCTTATCAGTTGCTTCCGGTTCCTTTTCAGTGGACCTCAAACGAATCTTCCCTGATCCTTTAGAAGACTTTGGCAAGATAATACCCTTGGCACTCTTGCCCATCTTTCTTACTATTTCAGCTTGTTCGGAAGACAGTTCAGAGAAATTGCCTGTAACTGGAATCCCGGCTTTGCGCATCTTGACAAGCAAATCTTTTGCCGGCATATTTAACTCTTTTGCCAGTTCAAATACTCTAACTTCGGACATGAATTCTTTTGGGGTTGTAATTCAGTTTAAAATAAATCTATGACTTATAGGCTTAGCAGAATCATCCTGCTGTTTCCGGTGATTATAGTGAAAATGTTTTTATTTTAAGATTTAGCTTTAGTCTTAGTCTTTGTTCCAGCTTTAGTCTTAGTCTTTGTTCCAGCTTTAGTCTTAGTCTTTGTTCCAGCTTTAGTCTTAGTCTTTGTTTCAGCTTTAGTCTTAGTCTTTGTTTCAGCTTTAGTCTTAGTCTTTGTTTCGGCTTTAGATTCAACTTCAGTTTTACTCTCAGCAGGAGCATCTTTAGAATTATTTTTAGTATCTTCTGTATTATCAGTCTCTTCAGCTTCAACTTTATCTTTGTCTTCTGTAGTTTCAGATTCTTCAGCAGTTAAGGGGGAAGAATCTTGGTTATCATCTTGATTTTCCAGTGCAGTTGCAGTTTCTTTAGCTTCGTCAGTGTCACTTTCAGGCAGATCCTCGGATTTGTCTATACTTTTGAGACCATTTTCTTTAGTTTTTGCAAATTCTTTTTCCAGTTGCTCATCTATGGAAAGCTCATCTTCCTCAGTGGCAACAATATTGATTTTGTAACCGATTAATTTTGAAGCCAGACGCACATTTTGACCTTTGTGTCCAATTGCAAGTGATAATTGACTTGGTGCAACAACAACATCAATTTGTTGTGCGTCTTCGTCAATTTCAAGACTGTCAATTTCGGCCGGTGCCAATGCATTGCAGGTATATTGGTCAATGTCTTCGCTCCAGCGGACTATATCTATTTTTTCTCCATTTAAGTCATTTACAATAGCCTGCACTCGACTTCCGCGCATGCCAACACATGAGCCGACTGGGTCGACATCATCATCTGTAGAATAAACTGAAATTTTTGCTCTGCGGCCAGGTTCTCTTGAAGCATTGACAATTTTGACGATTCCATCATAAATTTCCGGGACCTCCATCTCAAACAGCTTGATCAGTAGACCAGGATGTGTCCTGGAAATTGTAAGTTGAGAATCTTTATGCGGATTATCATTTACGTCCAACAGCAACACTCTGACATGGTCTCCAAAGGAAAAATTTTCACCATATATTTGCTCTCTCCGGAACAAATAGGCTTCGACATTATTTTGAAAACTGAAAGCAACACGTCCGTTTGGTTCGACCCGCAAGACAGTTCCGGTTAAAACCTCTCCTACTTTGTCTGTAAAGATGGAAACAACCATTTGTCGTTCTGCTTCCTTTAAACTGCCAAAAATAATGGGTCGTGTTGAATGAGCAATTCTCTGAAACTCGCGATCACTAATTTCATACTCAACCTCATCTCCAAGTCCTGCATCAGGGTCTATTTCAAAGACTTCATCGACAGAAATTTCATTGTGAGGATCTTCAACAAGTTCAACAACCTCCTTAAAATGGAATAAGTTTATTTTTCCGGTATCTTCGTCGATATGTCCCTCAATTTCTCTATAAGGCAGTTTGCGCTGAGCAGCCTGAATAAGCGACTCTTCTACCAGTTTTATCACAACTTCATGGTCCAAACCCTTCTCTCTAGAGAAGTCTTTAATTATTTCAAATAAGTTTTCTTCCAAAATTCACCTTTTTTTGTGTTATGTTTTATTTGAAGTTCTATCAAACATTCAAAATTTCAGTTCAGGTTCGAGATTAGCTTTTGTAATTAGGGTATATGGGATTACCAATTCAGACCCATCTGATTCCAGTTTTAAGCGTATTTCCTGTTCAGTACTTTCTTCTAATTTTCCAACCGCATTTTTTACTCCCTGGATTTTTTGCTGCAGCCGCACTCTGATTCGTTCTCCCGTGAAAGTCTTATAATGTTCAGCAGTCTTTAGTTTACGGAATAATCCCGGAGACGAAACTTCTATGGTGTAAGAATCAGAAATTGGGTTTTCATTGTCCAAAACTTCCTGTGCGATTCGATTTACGGCTACACAATCGTCAATCCCAATTCCATTAATACTGTCAATAATTAATTGAACAGTCTGGTTAGATCCGTGTTTATTATATTCAACATCTAGAAGTTCATAACCTTCACTTTTGATCGGTACAGTAAGCAAATTTATCAACTTTTCTGCAATCTGGGTCATCAGGTCTGCTTAGATTTCAGGATGTTGCTAAATAATTGTTTAAAAACTAACCTCTAATTCTATCTGTTTACAGATGCTTTGTCGATTCTTTTTTTTGTGTTGTTTAAGCTTTTCGTTCTATGGTCAAATATTCCACCAGTTCTCCAAGCAAAGAACTAGCAGGGTTAACAGGTAAATTTTCCAAAGCTGCAGAAGCCAGAGTTGCCTGTTCTTGACAAAAACTTGCTACAGATTCCAGTGCCCCAGTACTTTCTGCTTGAGAAATAAACCAGTCAATGTCGGCATGTGTAACGTGTTCTCGAGTTTGTAATAAAATTGTGCGCACTCGTTCGGCATCCTTTGCAGAAAGCCGTTCCAGAAGTTCAATTGAAATCAAGGTGCGTTTCCCTTCAGCAATGTCACCTCCATGCTCTTTACCATAACCGCCTGCACCTGCGCTGGGAGCTTCAGTTTCGCTTTTTTCAGTTAAGTTAAGCAAATCATCACGAATCTGAAATCCGATTCCAATTGCTTCTCCAAATCTGCCGACTGCTTCCAGCTCTGTTTTGGAAGCACCCGCAATCAAGGCACCACATATGCAGGGTCCTCGACCGGAATACCAGCCTGTTTTTCGGCTAATCATTTCACGGTATTCAGCACGATCAGGAAAAGTCTGGTTTGCTACCCAGCCTATATCTAGTGCCTGCCCCTCAAAAGTGGCCTGCATCACTTTGTTCAAATGTTGATGGACCTCTACTGCCAAATTACTGTCTAATTTGGAATGATTTTCTAGCAAAGTTTCATGTACCAGTCCCAGCAAAGCATCTCCCGCATTAAGTGCCAGGGCGATTCCGTGTTGGAGATGTAATGTCTGTTCTCCTCGACGTAATAAAGACTCGTCCTCTATGTCATCGTGAACCAGTGCAAAATTGTGAAACAATTCAAGCGCAACTGCAGAAGTCAAGGCTTTTTCCGGATCACCTCCAAATAATTCACAACTTAGTAAAACTAGTGCAGGACGAAATCGTTTTCCTCCACGCTGCGGATAATCACGCATCAAATCATAAAGATATTCCTTTGGTTCTCCATCCGGAATGCAGCGCAGAGTCTCTTCTCCAATCCATTCACTGGCGGCTTTTAAATAGGATTTTAGTTGGACATGATCTTTTGCGAAAATTTTCATGTTGTTTATTATTAAATGGAAATTACGTTTTCTTAATAAACGGTTATGGAGTTTAGATTTTAGAGCGATTGAAGTTTTGGAATACGGAAATTATTTTTAATTCGCTGGTTGGCATCAGCAAGCTCAGCAACTGGCAAAATGACGCTCAAACGCTCTGAACCTGGAAGGAAATCAATTCTATGAAAATTATTTATTGGACTTAAAAAAGCTGTGCTAACATCTTCCAGGCGGCGTATTTGCTTGCCGTTTACCTGCAAAACCACTGCATTAGAAAGTTTTTGGTAACCGATGTTCAGCGGGTCAGGAATAACTTGTGACACTAAAACAATCCGGGGAGGATGTTCGGAGGATATTTTTGTTCCGGTCGAAGATATATCAGTTTTATTATTTTCGTAAATCGATACAGCTTTGTTTTGCTCCAAAAACAACCTCAGCCGCATAGGAGCACGTGTTTGCCAATTTGCACCCCAGATTCTGAGGTAATTCAAGGTCAATTCCTGAAATAAAAAACCACCCTCTATAACATATCGCGGAGCTGTTCCAACAATTTTTAAGGGAACTGATCGACTATTCTCTTCGTATGCAGAAACTTTTGTTTGCAAAACAACAGGCTTACCCTCACGGATTACTTCCAGTTTTACTGAATCTCCCACTTTCAAATGAGCTAAAAAAAGCAAATCAAACAAGGAAATACCCCAATCCGGATGCTCAACTTTACCATCGTGTGAAAGCGTCCATTTTCCCAGTTTGGTCAAATAATCACCTTGCATCAAAACATCAGAACCTGTGCCGTAAGGCAAAACCCTGCTGATCCAGATTCCGGGTTTTTCCGGAGGAATTTGAAAATGATTGTAAGTACTGCTTTGCGGTAATCTGCTCCATATAAAACCACGATGTGCTAAGCTCCGGTAAGGATTACTGCCTGCGTGCTTCAAAAACTCAAGCAGCATTGCAGCAGGCATTGCCTTAGCTTCTCCAGTACCTGCATCCAGGATCATTCCTGCAGTTTCATTATCCTGCAGAAGCGGGTATCCCTGACCGCTTTGGGAAATTCCGTTCAGCCTTAAAAGAGGAAACCAGGCATTGCTTACTTCCCGGTGTCCCACTGCCATTCTGTCTATTGTTCCGGACTCCATTGTCCACTCATCTTGAGATTTTATTTTCAGGGAATAAATATCTTTTGCCTCATGATCAGTAGATGATTTTACAGGAGTCCATTTCACAGGTCTTAGGTTCCGCCAAAATTTTGAATTATTGATTTGAAGTAAAGCCAAATTTGCAGCATAGTCCATCAGCACAAGCTTGGCTTGAAAGGGGCTGCGAATGTCCTTACGTGTCACCTCAATCAGAGTTGCATCGGAAACAATCTCTGCTGTTGTCAGCAGGTACAGGTTATTGTTGTTTCCATTTTCAGATACTGAAATTCTCACAGAAACGGGTAGGCGTACAACCAGGGCCATTCCGGATTGTGTCCGGATTTCGCGTTTTTCCCACGGAGTGCGCCAGTCAAAAGACTGCTGATAAGATTTCAGGAGAACGGCCTGTTGAAACCATGGTTTTATTTCCGGAGGATCAGCCTGTAATACTGAAGTAAAAAGAAAAACCGTAGCAGTTATGGGCCATTTCAAAAGGGTATAAAGAAAATTATTTTGTTTCACTGAGAATCCTTGTTTTTGTCGGCATAAATACGGGAACCGTCAATAATTCCGTAACGTTTGAGAACTGAATTATGCTGCTCAAGACTTTCTTTAAAATTCAGAACTAAAGGGATTTTATGCCATTCGCTTCCAAAGACAACATTGGTTGTTTCTGGAGGCATATTCTTTAGCATCTTCTCCAAATGTGCCAGCGATCGGACTGGTTTACCGTTCAGACTACTTACTATAAAATTGTGTAAATTGGTGTAGCCGCTATTGACTGGAGAAGGCAGAACACGTGTAACAATGACTACTTGTTCGTGACGGGTTCGCGGTCGTTCTATTTCACGATACCAGTGTTCATAAGCCAGCGGTGGAGTTATGTTCCCCGGAGAATGGATGTAATTTCGATTCAGGGCAATAAAAACCAGCCCGCCAAAAATAACGTATTCTGGAAGCTCATCATAGCTGTTTCGCATTTCTGAGCCAAACGGCGGTGCCTTGAGTGTGAGTGTCAGGTTTATAAATTTGCCTTTTCGCCAAACCTGCAGTTGAAGGGAATCGCCGATTTGTCGGTTTTCTGCTTCAATAAAAAATGTAACTTGCTGCTCACTGTAACGCACCATTCCTGCTGCGTCAATTTGCAAATCCTCAATTTTCGTCAGTACATCTCCGATTAAAAGAACACCGTCTGCAGATGAATGTGGAACTACCCGTTCTACAAGTATTCCTCCGGTATCTTCTGGAAGACCCAAATATTGACGATAGTGCTGATTGATAAGGGAACTGGTTTCTATTCCAATTTCAGGTACTCCATCATATCGTCCATCTTTAATATCTGCCAGAAAACGATTTATAAGTGGAACAGGAATAAAATAACCAACATCGTTTAGTCTCAAATTGGATTGAAAAGCAACTCCGATTGCTTGTCCGGATTGTGTTACTGGTCCGCCGCTGTTTCCGGGATTGATTGCAGAATCTGTTTGAATTAGCAGGTGTGAATCAATACCAGGATGCACATAAGTTCCAAATTCGATACGTGAGACAACACCTTCGGTGCGTGATAGTTCCTTTCCGCCCACAGGATATCCATAGGCCCGGACCCTGCTGCGTAACTCCGGAATACCACCTAACTCCAGCGGTTTCAAATCCTGATAAAACTTGGGATCACGTACTTTAAGTAAAGCCAAATCTGAGTCGTGAGCAATTGCCAGCACGTCTGCTAGAAACGGTTCCGGACTTGAAATTTTATTCACCAGCAGCATTCGAGAATCACTTACCACGTGTGCATTTGTCAAAATCCAATTGTCATGAATTAAAAATCCACTTCCTTGTCCTTGGCTCGTGGGCTTCATTTTCCATGGAGATTTCCAGTCCGGACTTTGCTGATAATTTGTGATACGGAATACGGATTGTTCGATTGAATTCTGTGAAGCAGGCACAGACGAGACCAAAGCTAACCAAACACATTCTATAAGAAGAATAATCCAAAAATATTTTCGGAATTGTGGATTGTCTTTTAACAAAAACTCACAACGAAAGCCATTCATGGATAGAATAAAGTGTAGGGTTGTTGAGAGCGGATTACGTCCTGCTCTTCAAATAAATAAGGTCCGTCAACTGGTTTTACAACAACTGCATGAGTGATAAGATTTTTATCAGGAGTCCAATAATGTAAGTGATAGGCTGGTGCTTCCAAAACAAACTCGGATTCACGTTTCAGCGTCAAATCGAGTACCAACTGCATCCCCATACTTGGAGCCGTGCTGATTACAGTATCGTTCCAACTGGTATTGATCGGCACATGAATATGTCCGCAAATTATTTTTTCAACATGATGATGCTTGCTGATAACCGAGCCTAAAAGTTCTTTCCCGATAAAACCGTCCACATCAGTTTCAAGGACACCGCATTTTATCGGCGGGTGGTGCATAAATATCATTGTCGGCTGAGTAGGTTTTTCGTTTAATCGGGCATCGAGCCAACTCGCCTGTGCTTCGGTAATTTCACCACCCGGACTTCCTGGTAAGGTGCTGTCCAAAGCGATTAAACGAAGATCTGAATCTTCAATTACATAGTCAATTTTCCCCTCAGATTCAACAGGACACGCTTGTTTTCCAAAAGTTGATCGAAGTATGTCTCGGTCGTCGTGATTGCCGGGAATGACATAAAAGGGCATCTCAAACCGGTTTAGCAAATTGGCGGCATGATTGAACTCTTCTGCTTGCCCCGTAATGGTAATATCACCTGTGACCAGAAACAGGTGCGGTTTTGGCAGGTGTTGATTTATGTGGTCGATACAGAGTACTAAATTCTCTGCCATCGGCGCAATCCCGTATGTTTTTGTGTTTTTTCGGGGTATATGAAGATCACTGATTTGAGCGATGAGCATAACTAATTTATTATACCAAAAAAATTAAAATCCCAGTTCCCAGCACAATCCTGTAAATTACAAAAACCAAAGTGCCGTGATTACGGAGAAAGCGCAGCAATAACTCTATCGAAAGGTAGCCCACAACAAATGCAGCTAGAATTCCCAGAATTAAATTTATGTATTGGTCACTGCTGATTCCAATTTCCATTAGTTCCTTCAATTCGTATAGACCGCTGCCAAAAATCGCAGGCAATCCCAGCAAAAAAGAAAATCTCGCAGCAGCTTCACGATTTAAACCCACCATCAAACCACCCATTATGGTGGATCCGGAACGGGAACAGCCGGGAATCAGAGCCAAAGCCTGTGTCAGGCCGATTAATTGAATTTGTAAAAAACTTAATTGTTTAATGTCACGGTTGCGAGACGAAAGTCTTTCGGCAAGATAAAGAAAAATTGCCAGCACTATTAATGCAGTTCCGATCACCCAGAGTTCACGTGCCTCGTTTTTGATGAAATCCTTAAATCCCAAACCTAAGACGACTACTGGAATAGTTCCGGCTGCAATACTCCAGGCCATTTTTGATTCTGGAGTTTCAAACAGGTTCCTATGCCAGAGGCTTTCCAGTGCCGCCGAGGACAGTTGGACTACATCCTTACGGAAAAAGAGCAACACCGCAACCAGTGTACCCAGTTGAATAACTGCAGAAAATTCTGTCCCCGGATCACTCCAGCCGAGTAATTCCGGAACAATTCTTAAGTGAGCTGTGCTGCTGATCGGTAAAAATTCGCTCAATCCCTGAACAATGCCCAGCACTATGGCCTGTATCCAATCCATTGGTTTTTTTATGTCTGAAAATAATGATTCTGTACAAAGAAATCTAAGTGAAAATTTGCATTTCCTATCTACATGTAAAATTGAGAGAATTCAGGATTTATCCTTTTGTACATTTAAGGATAAATAAATATCCGACAATGCAGAAAAATGTAATCATCTCAGATTAATTATCATCAGAACTGAATGAATAATCAATCTGGAAGCTGATTTAAGCTTCAGTCTGGTTTTTTTCAGTGAGGAGTTTTAGTGTTTCTTCAAGTACCAACTCAGGCTCAATTCGTTTCAGGCAGTCATAGTGAGCAAAACGACAAGTTCTTGAAAAACAGGGTGAGCAGGATAAATTGCGGCTAAGTACAGTCGCATTAGGATTGATTGGTGCAGTCCAGTCGGGAGAGGTTGAGCCAAAAATGGCAATTTGCGGACGCTGCAATGCGCTCATTAAATGCATGCTTCCAGAGTCATTCCCAACCAGTAACTTGGCTTTTGCTAAAATTGCGAGCAATTCCGAAAGGGAAGTTTGTCCACAATAATTTTGAACAAAGTCTAGTCCCAGAGAAATTTCAGCACCAGATTTTACATCCGCTTCGGTACCTAAAATGAGAATTGGATCTCCAAAAACATTGTGCAGTAGTGTAGCAAGTGTACGAAAATGTTCTAGAGGCCACTGTTTTGCCGGGCCAAAAATAGCCCCCGGAGTGAAGACAAAAAAAGATTCAGGAAGAGAAATTTCCAAGGAGCCAAGTTGTTTTTCCACCCATTCATGAGTTATTTCTAGTCGCGGAGGATATTTTTCTGTAGAAAGCCCTGGTGCCAATAAATTCAGGTACTCTTTGAGTAAGTGTTGTGAGCGTGGGGTAGCCTCCGGCTTTTTTGCCAAACTCAGCAGAAAACTTCTGAATTCTCCGGAATAGCCGATCCGGTGCGGTATTTTGCTCTTATGTGCCATCCATGCAGCTGAAAAACTTGGAGGCAGAACATAAAAATAATCGTAATTCTCAGCACGCAAAGTTTTTCCAAAATTTCCTGCAGTTTCTTTTTTTGGATCAAAAGGAATTATTTGTCCACGTTGTGGAAGCGGTATTTTTTCAAATCCGGATTTAACGATTAAATCAACCTGTGATTCTGGAAAGGCTTCAAGAACAGCGCGGACAAATCCGCTTGACATAACCATATCACCCAGCCAGTTTGGTGTGCGGATCAGAATTTTTACTGGAGCAGATTCAGGCATTTAGTATATTCATTCGAGAATTGATGACTTCCGTTGCTGCCGGGTACAGAAATAATAGCCGTCAGGAAGAAGAGAATTATAGTGTTTTAATTCAATCTCTTTGCCGTCCTTCTGATTCAGCCAGACTCGAAGATCTCTGACAATGAAGTTGGACGTATCTATGTTTGAACAAACCATGTTAACTTGTTTGCGCAAACTGTCCGGATGGCTAATGTAAATCTTTTTCTGCAAACTTGTACATCCGGAAGAAACAAAAATTATTAGAACCTGCAATCTGAAAAGAATCAGGATTGATCTAAGACTCATTAAACAATCAGACTGAATGTTTGTTCCCAGTGGAAATAGTGTCTGCAGATAAATTTAGCTGAAATTGTATGGAAAGGCAATTATAGTAGACAGAGGAGAAAAATGCTTTTGCTGAATTAATTGATCCGGGACTCAATTACGGTAGCTGCGTTTTTGTTCAAGGGCCCGCCTTGAAACAGGTTTTTCTTCAAACTCCTGCAGGAAAGTTTGCATTTGTTTTTGAAAGAAATCATCTTTTAACATTCTCTCGCCGACTTTTTTCAAGGTAGCATGGACCGTTGAATGGTCACGACCTATGATTTTGCCGATTTCACTCAGGGACAGTGAGGTAAGTTTTTTTAGCAAAAATACGGCTGCCTGTCTTGCTTTGATGTGTTTTCTGTCACGACGATATGAATGAAGTCCTTCTTCAGAAATTTGAAACATTATGCAGATATGCTGCAGGATTTTGTTTTCTATAGTAACTGTGGATTTACCATGTGAGTGCTGCTCAAAGTTGGTTTTTTTTGCAGAATCATCAAGCCAGTCTTTCAGAGAATAACGAGCCAATTCTATAGTAAGCTCTTCATTCAGCAATGAAGCATGTACGCCGAGACGCATCAGAACTCCTTCCATGCGGCCTATTCCTCCCTTAATATGCTTCACGATAAAATTTGCCAGCTCATTGTTCAGTGGAATTCCACGTTCTTTAGCTTTGCTCTCAAGAATTGCAATCCGGGTTTGATCATCGGGAATTCCGATATCAACCGTCAGCCCTGAATCCAGTTTTCCCCGTAGTCCGGAACTTAGTCCGGAAATTTGTGTTGGCGCTTCCTGACAGGCTATAACAATTTGCGCTTTTTTCTTGCGTAACGCATTAATTGTGTAGAGCAGTTCCGTTTGACACTTTGCAGATGGAACCAGAGCCTGCAAATCATCCAGTAGAAAAGCATCAGCCTTTCGGTAACGGTCACGGAATTCTTTCATTTTACTTAATCTGAGATGATTAACAAAATCATTCAAAAAATCTTCTGCAGAAACCTGAACTCTTTGTTTTTTGGGATTGCTTTGCTGGAGTTCATTGCTGATTCCTTCAAGCAAGTGCGTTTTTCCTGATCCGGACTCACCATAAATAACAAAAGGATTAAAGGCTATACCCGGCATTTCAACGACTGCTTTACAAGCCCTGCTTGCCAATAGGTTTCGTTTACCCGGGATAAAGGAATCCAGAGAATATGAGCTGGTACTTCCTGCAGCATGTTCTGTTACAAAGTCTGACTTGGAATTTTTTATTTCCAGGTCGTTATTTTTGTTTGCAATTTGATCTTGATTAAGATCAAATTCAGTTTGTACGGATTTCTTACGACCTGTACTACTGCATATTTTGTATTCGAATTTTTTCTCTGAAAATGGGGCTTTTTCAGGGAAAAGTTCGTTGAGGACTTCTTTCAGGAGAGATTCGTGATTGGTCTTGATTTCGTAACGGTATATTTTGTGTTGAATTCCGCCTAATACAACCTTTGAAGGAGTTATTTTTAGCAACTGAAGAGAATCCAACCATGACTGGCTTACATGAGAAGGCAAAGAACGTCTAAGGCACTCTTTAAATTCTAATGATTGATTATGACTCAGCTCCATTTTTTCTTATATTTCAAATCCATTTGCTGTTTTTCTCAAGTCTAAATCAGTTAATATTTTGCTTGAGATAGGCTTAATATTTTTCCTGTCCATGGAATGGTTTCAGTACCAGACTGGCCTCACTAATTTAATGCAAATCGAAGGGTAAAATCAACAAAAAAGATTTCTAAAAAGATGAATAAGTTACCCATAAATAACTGATAAATAAGTTAAAGATTTTTTACAAAAAAATAAAAATATTATTGTATATACTAAATCAAAGAGCAATAAAGTCGTTCAATATTAGGCATCTAGGGCATACAAAAAAATGAATATGATAAATATTTTTTTCGTGTTAATGTTTATTTCAAAAAGCACTTTTTCAGGAATCAAAAATGAATCAGTCAGCAGTTTCGCTTACAAAGACAAAAACTGAATATTTGAACTTTTTGAAAAAATTTCGCAGTCTGCAGTTGTCCACAATCGGCAAAAATGGACGTCCGGAAAGCAGCTACGCTCCCTTTGTTGTAGATCAAAATAATCAGTTTTATATTTATATAAGCGCACTGGCCCGTCATACAAAAAATTTACTTCATGACTCAAGGGCTGGAATCATGTTTATAGAACCTGAAGAACAGGCTGAAAATATATTTGCCAGAAAGCGACTTACTTTTGATTGTGATGCGGAAATCGTGGTGCGTGAATCTCAAGACTGGATGAGGATAATGTCTCTTTTTGACGATTTTGCCGGTGAACTGATGCAAACATTACGTATGCTTGCCGATTTTCAGTTGATTAGACTGAAGCCGAATTCGGGTCTTTTCGTCAAAGGATTTGGTAAAGCCTATGAAATTTCTGGTGAAAAGATGGATCAGTTGTCGCATGTAAATCCGCGGAAATAGTGATGTTTTCCTTTTAAAAAGCTGCTTTCAGTAGAGCTTTAGTATAAGGATTCTGAGGATTATTCATAATTTTCGCGGTAGGCCCTGCTTCCAAAGCAATTCCGTCTTTCATGACGATGATATCGTGACAAAGTGCCTGGATTATTTTTAAATCATGGCTTATGAACAGATAAGTCAGGTTATGCTTTTTCTGCAAATTACGAAGCAGTTCTAAAACCTGAGACTGTACTGAGCGGTCAAGTGAGGAGGTCGGTTCATCCAGTACTAAAAAACTGGGTTTGAGTACCAGGGCACGGGCTATGGCAATGCGCTGGCGCTGTCCTCCGGAAAACTCGTGAGGATAGCGATGTCTTAATTCAGGATCGAGATCGACCTCTTTGAGAACCTGTACAATCTGCTCTTCACGATTTTCTTCTTTTTCAAGTTTGTGGATTTCCAGGCCTTCCGACACTATTTGTTCCACAGTCATCCGTGGACTAAGGCTTCCAAACGGATCCTGAAATACAATTTGCATTGCCTTCCGAATCGGTGTGATCTGTTTTTGATTTAAAGCGTCCAGGTAAACATCACCAAATTGGATTTCCCCTTCACTTTTTATCAGACGGAGCAAAGCAAGTCCGAGGGTGGATTTTCCGGATCCGCTTTCTCCAACAACACCGAGACTGTGTCCTTTGCGGATTTCCAAACTGACGCCGTCAACTGCTTTAACGTGATCAACGGTCCTTTTCAAAACACCTTTTTGGATTGGAAACCAGACTTTTAAATTCCTGGTTGAGACAAAATATGTGGCAGAATCCGTGACTGTTACAGGCTGCCCGCCAGGTTCTGACTCCAGCAGTATTTTTGTATAGGAGTGCTGAGGATGCAAAAAAAGTTCTTCTGTATTTCCGGTCTCAATTATCTTGCCCTGAGTCATCACTGCAACTCTGTCAGCATGTTTTCGTACAATGCCAAGATCATGTGTAATCAGCAGAATGGCCATCTTAAATTGCTCCTGAAGTTGACGAAGAAGTTGAAGAACTTGTGCTTGTACTGTAACATCGAGTGCAGTAGTCGGTTCGTCTGCAATTAGTAAATCAGGCTTGTTGGCCAGTGCCATGGCAATCATTACCCGCTGCCGCTGACCTCCGCTCAATTCATGCGGGAATGCGCCTAAACGTTTTTTTGCGTTTTGAATTTCCACCATTTCCAGTAGTTCCAACGTACGTTCGCGCGCCTGTTTTCGACCTAAACCCTGATGGACAAACAAGACCTCGTTTATTTGTTTTTCAATCGTGTGCAGTGGATTCAGAGAACTCATCGGTTCCTGAAAAATCATCCCGATTCGGTTACCCCGGACACCACGAATTTTTGCTTCAGACATTTGGAGCAAATTTTCCCCTTCAAATTCTATATTGCCGTCAGGATGAGATGAGGAAGCAGGCAGGAGTCGCAGAATAGAATGGGCGGTAACAGATTTGCCGGATCCACTTTCACCTACTAAAGCCAGCGTTTCACCTTTGTTCAATTCCAGCGAGGCGTGGCTCACTGCATGTGTTACTCGATCGCCTTGTGTGAAATCAACTGACAGATTTTTTACAGAAAGAAGTGGGGAAGACATGATTAGTTTTTTTATATTAAAATTTTACTTCCTTTTTCCTGAGTTTGCTCTGCAGTCATCTTACTTCGATCTATCTTGTATGGTACCTCAATTCCCTGCTGAAAAGCCGGGCGTTCGGCCAAAACATCGAGCCAGCGTTGTAAATGAGGAAGATTTTCAATATCCAAACCTGCCCAGCGATAACTCCTGACCCAGGGCCAGGTGGCGATGTCTGCAATGCTAAGATCACCGGTAAGATACTCATGTTCTTTGAGTTGTGTATCCAGCACAGTGTAAAGTCGCAGGGTTTCTTTTTGGTAGCGTTCGATTGCGTATTCAATTTTTTCCGGAGCATAGCGATAAAACACATGAGCTTGTCCCTGCATCGGTCCTATTCCGCCCATTTGAAACATCAGCCACTGTAGTGTCACGGAGCGTCCATTGGGATCAGAAGACAGAAATTTTCCGGACTTTTCCGCCAAATAAATCAAAATGGCTCCGGACTCAAAAACGGTAAAATCATTGTTTTCATGATCAACAATGGTAGGAATCCTGCCGTTTGGGTTGAGCTTGAGAAACTCAGTCTTTTTTTGTTCTTTTTTTTCGAGTTCAATAGAGACTACATTGTAGGGCAGTTTGAGTTCTTCGAGTAAAATTGAAACCTTGTAACCGTTTGGAGTAGGGGCTGTGTATAAATCAATCATGCTTTCTTTGAAAAAATAATTGTGCTTTTTTAAATTCATCCGGAGTGTTTACATCCTGACAAATCCATGGAGTTTCTTCAGGAGAGGAAAGACGAACCATGCGCCATCCTTCCCAAAGCAATATTGGGCGTCGTTTTCCTTCGGCAAGTAATTCTGCGGCTGGTTCGAGAACAGGACGACGATAAAGAGCTAAAAGCGGATTAGTGATATTTTCCTCTTCTGTGCAGACAAGGTCATACTCGTCTGTCATAATATCACGCAAAGTTTGAAGCCACTCTTCAGTTAAATAGGGTAAATCGCATGTAAGCAGGAACACTTTGTCGATCTCTGAACTCAAAAGAGGTAGGGCATCAACAATACCCTGGAGAGGTCCACGTTCTGCCACTGAGTCCGTGCCAAGCTTGATCCAATCTTGTAACTCCCGGGAAATGCGAGGGAGAATCTGTCCCGGTGCACGCATTACAACTGTTTCAGCTACGAGTGGACGCAAGATCAACAATAGCCTTTCAAGCATTGTCCGGCCTCCTATTTCGAGGCTCGCCTTATCCCGCCCCATGCGTGATGACAGTCCGCCGGCCAGCAGAATCGCTCCGTATTGTTTTTTCATCTTAGCAAATAATACTAAATTATTAAAGTAACTCGACAGTCACTAGTTTTACGTATCATTACGAACTATGTGAGGGATCTTATAAAATATCAGTACTTTAGCAGATCTCTCCCTTAAGTCGAGATGATATGCATAAGTTAATGATAGCAGTATCTTAAGATAATTCATGTCTCACGAGTAAAGTAAATAAGATTTTAGGCGCAATAGAAATTAGACAAAATATTTGTAGCTTCTGAGGCACGGAGTTTTAGAAGAAGTAATCTGTTCGAAATGTTTTTGTGATCTATTTGTAAAAGAAGACTAATTGTCATCGGGATCAGTAATCAAGCTCAAGTCATGAGAAGCTTTCTGTAAGCGTGGTACATGACGAGAAATCTCTTCCAGAGTCATTCTGGAACTCGGGGCGTGAATTGACAAAGTGGCAAATAAGCGCTTCCGTCTGTCGTAAATTGGTACTGCCACACAGACCATTCCTTCAATAAATTCCTGATTATCTGTTCCAACTTGTTTTTTTCGAATTTTTTCCAAAGCTTTTTCCAAACTTTTCCTGGTTGTCAGTGTATTCTCCGTTTTTTGTTCTAAATTTAAACTGCCAATCAAGCGGTTCAGTTGTTCTTCAGGCATCAGGCTGAGAAAAAGTTTACCACTGGAGGTGCAGTGAAGCGGAACCTTCGTGCCCACTGGAAGCTGCATGCGTAATGGCCAGTGGGTTTCAGCTCGGTCCATATATCTCATTTGACTCCCCTCTGGAACAGAAATGTTACAGGTTTCTCCAATATCCTCTGAGAGTAGTTTTAAAACAGCATGTCTTTGTGTACGAAAATGTTCATTACTGAAAACTCCCAAAGCAATTTGTCTCAGACGAAGTCCAGGCAGAAAACGTTTGCCGTCGATTTCACGCTGTAAAAATTGTTCATCTTCAAGTTTAGAACAAAGGCGGTGAATGGTAGCTTTCGGGAGATTTAAATTAACGTTAATCTCAGTGGATGTAACGGGTTGATCAGAGTTTGCCACTTGTTCCAGGATGGCAAGAGTACGGTGCATGGCAGAACCTTTATCAAAAAAAATATTTTTCATGCTTTTTTCTTGACCTGTTTGAGATAAAGTGAGAAAAATTATTCGGACAATTACTAAATGGGACTCTTAGTCTCATTCCTGGATTGTATATTAAATTGTTCGGGTTCTCAAATGCAAGATGGAATCGGTATTAAACATGGTTGCTGAAATTATTTGAATGTTGTCCTTTTCGATTACTCATTAAATATATGGTCAAATGAATATCCATAAGGGGGCTGTTTCTGGGGTGTGGGGAAGTAATTTGTTCCAGGAAACATAATTACAGAAGATGTTTTATAAGGAGTTTATGCTAGGGTTGAAAATGATATAAGGGTTCACTGGTTCATTGGAGTAGGATCGATAATTCACGGTAATAAGGAAGCTGTTAAAAAATACTTGAAATATTTTATAATTCTCTTTACGCTTGTTGGTACGAAAAATTAACCTGTTTTTTTGGGGCAATCCATTAAAAAGTTTGTGGTATATTTTCGATTTTAGTAGGCTGAGGTCTTTCTGAGTTCCAGATCAGCTAGACCCCTTTAATGTCTGCACCTGACCATGGTGGTCAGTTTGCAGTGAAATCTGGTTTAACCAAGTAAAAGGAGAAAGTATTATGCTTTACTTGAAAATAAAAAGAACCATGATGGGTGTAGGCTTTATCGCCGTATCCATCTTGCTGCTGACAGCGGCAAATACGGTCTGGGCTGGATGCCCGGCTTCGACCGTCGCGGATATGAAAGGTGTTAAAGCCGGTAAATATCCGCAGCAGTACGAACTTGCAGAGTTCGAGAAACTGGCGGGCTGCAAAATGACCTTCCAGGGCAATCCGGATATTGCCAGACTAAACGGAAAAATCCGTGGGAACCCCAGTTCAGTTCCTTCCGTTGCAAATCGACTGCCGTCAGAGCCGCTAGTTTATGCTCCATACGAGTCGATTGGGAAATACGGTGGCACACTTGACGTACTGTCGAATGCTACTGAGGCAGGGACTTCAGACTTTCTGTCTGTGCGTCACGTGAACCTCGTACGTTTCTCAGACGATCTGCAGACCATCGTCCCGAACATTGCCAAGGACTGGAAGTGGAACAGCGATTTCACGCAATTGACCTTCTACCTGCGCAAAGGTCACAGATGGTCTGATGGTGCACCGTTTACCGCAGAGGATGTGAAGTTCTGGTACGATCATCTGGCACTCTCTCCACTGATCATGGAAAAGCCCAAGGATTATGTGCTCGTTAGTGGAAAACGGATGGAGGTCATGGTCATCGACGAGACCACGGTGAGGTTCTTTCTGCCGGCTCCCAAGCCGGGACTGCTGGCTCACTTTGCGTTTTCGTTTGCCCAGGGTTTCCAGCCCAAGCACTTTCTGGCTCCTTATCATCCGGCACTCAATCCGGATGCGGACAAGGAAGCACAAAAAGCCGGCTTTGAAAATGGCCTGGCGGTCATCAAGGCTTATTTTGGGAATTCAGACTGGACCGACACTCCGTCACCTCTTCTGAATTCTCCGGACAAGGTAGCAAAGCTTCCGGCTGACGTGATTCCGACACTGGAAAGTCACATGACAATCACTGATACCACAGAAGGTCGGCATCTCGTTGCTAATCCATACTTCCACATCGTTGACACACAGGGTAACCAGCTTCCTTACATCAGCGAGCAGGATGAGGTGTATAAAAACGACAACGAGCTAAGAATCCTCGCGTTGGTTAACGCAGAAGCGGATTACAAGTCACAGTCGTTGCAACTGTCCTCGGCTCCCATGCTTTTGGAAGGTCAGGAAAAAGGGGATTACACGATCTACCTGAAACCTGAGATCACCCTGTCTAACGTTTCATTAAATGTAACGCATCAAGATTTAGACAAACGTAAGGTTTTTGGTGATTTACGCTTCCGCAAAGCAATGTCGGTAGCCATTAACCGGCAGGAGATCAATGAGGTCGCGTTGTTCGGTCAAGGAACACCCAAGCAGTACACGGGGTTTTCCCCTATGCCTGACTTCATCGATAAGAAGTGGGAAAGCTACATGATCCAGTATGATCCGGGTATGGCTAATTCCCTGCTTGATCAACTTGGTATGAAGGACACAAACGGTGATGGCGCTCGCGAACTTCCTAATGGTAAAAAACTGGTGATCAATATGCAGTTTGCCACGCAGGGTATTGATCCTCAGATCGTTGAGATGATAGGCCAGCACTGGGCCGAAGTGGGTATTAAAACCACAGTCAAAGAAGTCACTCCGGACGAGTATCGTTCTCAGCAATCTTCGAACACGCTTGATGTTGGCATGTGGCGTTCCAGTCAGCCTTTGGCCATCGTGATGGGTAACAACGAGCTTTGGGTTCCGCCGTTTGAAAACTACTTCGGTCACCGTACCGGAATGCTCTGGGCGGAGTATGTTGACTCGAATGGCGCCAAGGGCGTGAAGCCGCCGGCGTATGTCATGCAGTTGATTGCTGATGTCAACGAGTTCCAGTCAACCTCCATAGGCTCTCCCCGGTTTAAGGAACTGGGCAGACGGATGGTCAAGAACATGACGGAAAATCTACTCAAGATTGGCGTGGCCCAGAAGCCCGCTCCGATTTATCACCGCAATGTGTTGAAGAACTTTGTTGAGTTCAAAACGCATTCCTACGAGTATTACCGCACTTATCCTTACAGGGGTACACAGTGGTATTTAGACGAGTAGATTTTATTGATATCTACTGTGTCCGGACCGGGCGATTCATTCGTCCGGTCCTTTTTCAGCCAGACTTTACTAATTTATGTTAAAGTTCCTTCAGTTCACGCTGATGCGTGCAGTGATGTCAATTTTGACGTTGGTGATTGTGTCATTCATCGTCTTCTCAATGATGGAACTGGTTCCGGGCAACTGCGCGGAACGCTACATTGCCTTCAAGAACACACAGGGCCAGAATATCACCGTGGAGGACATCCGTGCCGAAGAGCGGCGACTTGGGCTGGACAGGCCCTATTTGATACGTGCCTTCAGCTGGATGGGCAATGTTTTTTTTAAAGGAGAATTTGGAGACAGTTGTATTCTTCGACTGAACATCAATTATCTTCTCAGTGACAAGGTCTGGATCAGTCTTGGCATAAGCCTGGCTGCTCTATTTTTTTCCTATCTTGTGGCCATCCCCATTGGCATCTACTCTGCGGTTTCCAGGAACCCGATTGCCAACAACTTGGTGCGCTTCATCAGCTACCTCGGCCTCGCGCTGCCCAGTTTTCTGTTGGCGCTGATGATCATGCTCACGACTACCGTGCTGTTTGGCGAATCCATGTCCGGCCTGTTTTCCAAGGAATACCGAGACGCGGCCTGGTCCTATGCCAAATTCATGGATTTTATGTCAAGGGCCTGGCTACCGGTTTTTATCCTCGGATGGGCCGCGACTGCATTTGCTTTGCAAACAGTCAGGGCCTTGATGCTTGACGAGATCAGCAAGCTCTATGTCACAGCAGCTTTGGCAAGAGGCATTTCTGGAAGCAAGCTCCTCTGGCGCTATCCTGCCAAGCACTCTCTGGGTCCTGTAATAAACTCACTCGGCTTCGACCTCAACCGAATCTTCAACGACCTCCCAGTAGTGGCGTTGATCATGACCCTCACTGAAATGGGTGCTCTGCTGATTGACGCACTAGCCTTTTCAAATGATCAGCAGTTGGCCGGAGCCATTCTTGTGGTTTTGACCGCCACGATCGTCTTAATGAATTTTGTCACTGATATCATACTAGCGCTGATGGATCCACGGGTCCGTCAGGGACTGATGGGATAAAGGATGGGAGTTTTTTCAAACAAGGTTGATACGGCCACCGATCAGAACCTGAAGGAAGAGTATTTCACTGCTTCCCAATGGCAGCTGATTCGGGCTCGCTACAAGAGCAACCGCACCGCTATGTTCGCCGGATGGATACTTACATTGATGATCCTGCTCGGATTGTTCAGCGAATTCCTGTCTCCATATGAACCCACGATGGCAGGTAGAGACAAGCAGTATGAGAATGGCCCCCCGCAGATTCCAAAGTTTTGGGATGAGAACGGTCTTTCCTTCAGACCCTTCATCTACGGGACCAAGCGTGAACGCTCGATCAAGACCAACTTTCGCTGGGTGATCTCCATTGATCGGCAAGACCGGCGCTACATGCATTTCTTCGTTGAAGGCTGGGAATACAGCTACATAGACCTTGACTGGGATTTACCGGGTGAGGCCATTGATCTGGACGTGAAGGCTTTGACCTTCAACACTCATTTATTTGGTGTTGATAAAGGGGGCATTCACCTATTTGGGACCGACAAAAGCGGCAAAGATATTTATTCCCGGACCCTGCTTGCGATCATGACCTCTCTCAAGTGTGGAGTAATGGGAGTTCTAATTGCCTTCGTGCTGGCATTGGTGATTGGAGGTATCTCAGGTTATTATGGTGGCTGGATTGACCAGATTTTGCAGATGATAACCGATGCCATCCGGACGGTACCTCCCTTGCCTTTATTCATGGCGCTGGCGGCGTTTCTTCCTCAGGAGTGGAGTGCAGAGGCCGTCTTTTTTGTCATTTCTTCCATATTAGGGCTAATCGGCTGGCCTACACTGGCACGAAGGATCCGCACCCATCTACTCAGTGAACGCAGTCAGGATTACGTCCTTGCGGCTCAGATTTGCGGAGCTTCATCAAGCCATATCATCCGCCGTCATCTACTACCAAGCTTTACCAGTTATATCATTGTAGATTTAATGATTACGTTTCCGTATATGGTACGTTTGGAAACAGCACTCAGTTTTATTGGCCTGGGTCTGATCGATCCGGTAAGCTCACTTGGCTCCATGATGCAGAATGTATCTAAAGCAGATGTTCTTCTGAACTACCAATGGTATTTCATACCTGTTCTCTTCTTCATCACCTTTGTTCTGGCTGTTGTTTTTGTTGGGGATGGATTGCGTGATGCTGCGGATCCAAATATGATAAAAAAGAGATGAGTATTCTTTCAGTCCAAAATCTTGATGTTTTGTTCAACACCGACGATGGAATAATAACCGCTGTCGAAAATGTTTCCTTTGAAATTAAGGAAGGTGAGGTGTTGGGTCTCGTAGGAGAATCTGGATCTGGGAAATCGGTGACTGCAAAATCTTTGATGCAGCTCAATCCATCTAACACCATTTATGGGGAAAAAAGCAGTATCCTCTTGAAAAATGACGCTGAAGAATTGGATGTGCTTTCAATGAAAAGCGCTAAAGATCTGGTGGTAGTGCGTGGTGGATCCATTTCAATGATTTTTCAAGAACCTATGGCCAGCTTTGCACCTGCGATCACGATCGGCAACCAAATGGTTGAGCAACTTCTGATCCACACCTCGCTTTCAAAAAGGGAATCCTCCGAACTATCAGTTGAAATGCTTGAGCGGGTAGGTATAAATGAACCTGGCAAGCGCTTTTTTCAGTATGCTTTTGAACTTTCAGGAGGCATGCGTCAGCGTGCGATGATTGCCATGGCTCTTTCAACCAAACCGAAGGTGCTGATTGCGGATGAACCAACCACTGCACTTGATGTGACTATCCAAGCTCAGGTACTAGACCTTATGAAAGATCTGGTTTCTGAATTTGGTATGGCAATCCTATTCATCACGCATGACCTTGGAGTAATAGCTCAGGTAGCAGACAGGGTTTCTGTAATGTACCTTGGAAGAATTGTGGAAAGCGGACCTGTACGCGAAGTTCTAAACACACCAGCACATCCATATACCAAGGGTCTGCTAAACGCACTGCCAAAACTGGACGCTCTAGACGATCCACTTACTCCTATTCCCGGTGATATACCCAGCCCACTTGAAAGACCCTCCGGATGTGTGTTTCACACTCGCTGTCCGGAAGCAATTGCTGATCGTTGCGATGCTTCCATACCCTCACAAACAGAATTTGCTCATAGACACACGGCTTCATGTTTTGCAATTGAAAATGTCAGTGAGGCCACATGACGCAAACTCCTCTGGTACATATTGAAAATCTCAGTGTAGAATTTCCACTGGGACGCAAACTGCTGGGCAAACCACCAATGCTGATGGCAGTCAATGATGTCTCAATGGATATCATGCCTGGTCAGTTCTATGGGCTTGTGGGTGAATCTGGTTCCGGAAAGACCACTTTGGGTCTTGCCATTCTCAGAGCCGTACCAATCAGTTCGGGAAAGATATTATTTGATGACAGCGAAGTAAGTTATGATATAAGTAATATTTCGCAGATCGATCTGAAAAATTACCGAAAACTGGCACAGCTGATATTTCAGGATCCTTATGCCGCGTTAAGTCCGCGCATGACAGTTAGGGACATAATCGCTGAGCCGCTTGAGGTAATGGGATTGACACAAAACCGTGAAGAAACAGACGAAAAAGTGAGAGAAATTGCTGCAAAATGTCGACTTAACCTGGAACACCTGCGACGTTTCCCTCATGCCTTTTCTGGAGGACAAAGACAGCGTATATCCATTGCCAGGACTCTAGTCTGTAATCCGAACTTTGTAGTTGCAGATGAAAGCGTTGCAGCTCTCGATGTTTCAATACAGGCCGATATTTTGAATTTGCTGCAGTCTTTGCAGGACGAACTTGGATTAACATTTATGTTCATAAGTCACGACCTTAGCGTGGTGGCTCATATCTGCGATCATGTTGCAGTTATGTACCTTGGAACTCTGGTTGAATCTGCCCCCACACGCAAATTGTTCGACAACCCTAGTCACCCATACACTAAGGCTTTGCTCTCGGCAATTCCGTCTCTCGATCCTGATGATAGTGGAAAAGCTCAGAAACTGGAGGGTGAAATCCCCAGCCCTGTCAATCCACCATCAGGTTGTAGGTTCCACACGCGCTGCCCATTGGCTGAAGATCGCTGTCGCAACGAAGTACCCCTCTGGCGTGAGTTAAGCGAAGGGCATTCCGTTGCCTGCCATTTTACTCAATGATCTGAACTGTAAAAACTATAAAAGTTAAACCGCGCAGCTTTTTACTGCAAAGACAAATGAGATGATATGTCACGAAAATTTCGTTATCCAGAGTTTGAAAACCCCCAGGTCCGACCGCGTTACACAGGCATACCCACATTTTTCAGGGCTCCGTTTCAGGAAACTGCAACCGGACTCGACATTGCCCTTGTCGGAATACCTTTTGACGGAGGTGTAACCAATCGGGCAGGCGCGAGGCACGGTCCACGCGAAATCCGGAATCAGAGCAGTCTGATCCGGAAAATGAATCCGGCAAGCGGAATTGATCCCTATGCTATGGCCAAGATTGCAGACGTAGGAGATGCATGGGTGGAAGGCCCTTTTAATCTGGAGCAAAGTCATCAGGAAATTGAAGGCTTCTTCAATGAAATTCATAATTCTGGTGCATTACCGGTGTCTGCCGGAGGTGATCATTCGGTGACTTTACCAATCTTTCGAGCGATTGCTGCAGAAAGGCCGTTAGGAATGGTTCATTTTGATGCACACTGTGATACCGGAGATGATTATTTGGGATCAAAGTTCCATCACGGTGCTCCTTTCCGGAGAGCTGTTGAAGAAGGTTTGCTCGATCCGAAGCGTACCGTACAAATCGGTATCCGCGGCTCCCTCAATGATCCTGATATATGGAAATTCAGCCATGATTCCGGAATGCGAGTAATTTACATCGAAGAGTTTTTTGAGCGCGGCTGGAAAGATGTCATCGAAGAGGCAAAGTCAATCGTCGGTACTGAACCGACATACGTAAGTTTTGATGTAGATGGACTGGATCCTGTTTATGCTCCTGGCACCGGAACACCGGAAATAGGAGGGTTCAGCAATCTGGAAGCACAGCTAATGATCCGTGCACT
>ERZ651768.106-NODE-106-length-58714-cov-4.284189_pt1 | contig 58714 bp, 53 predicted proteins | sample MGYA00514754_ERZ651768 | MGnify/ENA metagenome assembly ERZ651768
GTAATCGACCCGATTCCGGTCGACGGCACCCCTGATATTGGTATCAAGGTGCTTAACGCAGGCGTTAGCGATCAGCTTTCGGGCAAGGCCAAGGTGCGGTTGCAAATTGGCCCGTATGGCACGCAGACCATATACTCTGAGGACCACGAAAGTCACACCGGCATGAACGACCACCCCTGGGAAGCGACGAATGTCGCTACCGGCGGCACGAGTTCCTGGGGAAGCAACCCTGGCTTCTACTTCCCGGCGGCTGATGCCGACGGCGGAAAGGCCTGGGGTCACGAGGATGGCGAAATCGCGATGTACTACGGCGGCGGCGACGGTTACCTGACCATGCCGGCGCTTGATCTGAGTGACGCAGCGGATGACGCAGTCATGACGCTCGACCATCGCTATCGCTTTGTCTACTACCAGACTCAGGGCACAGCCTACGACGGCGGCCGGGTAGAGATATCGACTAACGCAGACCATTCCGACCCCACTCAGATAGTATGGACACCGTTCATACCTGAGGGTGGTTACCCCGGGACGATATTCTCCGCGAACTATGGTCACACACTCTACGGACAGGACGGCTTCGTGAAGATTAGCGGTGGCCAGTCCTTCTTCAGCGCCGGCGGCCAGTGGATTACCGACAGCTTCGCGCTTGCCGACTATGTCGGCGAGGACAGCGTGTCGATCCGCTTCCACTTTGGGTTGTGGAACTACTACTGGCCTGGTGACGGCGAGCAGTGGGCTATCGACAAGGTAGCAATCACCGGCACCGGCATGGAGTCCGTGTTGCACACGGAGACCTGGGGAATCTCAGGCAGTGGCAGCGGCGGCGCCTTCGCCAGTGGCGAATCAAAGGACATCACAGTCCCCTTCCACTTCAGCATACCCGGAATGTACAAGATTAAGGTAGATTCCTGGATAGAGGGATACGTAGATGATAACGGAGCATCCGTTCCGGATGAGTACCCGGGAGACAACGACAAGGACGTGAACCGTGAGACCATGTTCACGGTCTCCTTCAGCGACGCCGAAGAAGAGAAGATACGTGGCGTAAACGCCAAGGGCGGCAACGATTATGTTGGCGGCTGGAGCACGGGCATAGGCAGTGATACTACCATGGCTTGGGTCACCTCCACCAACGCATTCAGGAGTCCAACTCACGGCTGGAGTGGCGGTGATGATGTCTATGGCTACCCCAATGGGGACGACATAAGCCTCTATTCACCGAAGTTCGACCTGAGTCAGGCAGTGAAGGCCAAGTTTGTGTTCAAGCACACCTATGCCTTCTACGAGTCTGGCGTCTACTACTACGATGGTGGTAGGGTGGAAATCAGTACCAATGGCGGCACGACCTGGAAGGGGTTACCCCCATCAACCTCCACGGCGCCGCTGAAGTATGAGGAAGTCTACAACTTACCAGCCTACGCCAATCCCCTCAGCGGCCAGAAGGCCTTTGTGGGCGGTTCCGGCGGCTGGGTCGAGACGCAGATACGCCTCGATACCTACACAGGCCCCGGAATGGACGACCTGCAGCTTCGCTTCCACTTGGGCGGTTCCTACCCCGACTGGAATCCAATCTGGTACATCGATGACATTGGTCTTTACGCACTGGGCTTCGACCTGACTCAGACCACGGTCGACATGCCCTACAGGATGGACGTTGGCGCGGGCGGCACGCTCACCACCAACGTCAAGAACGTCGGGATGGGCAACCTGGGTGATACCGGGCTCCCGCAGTCTACTGACATCTACGCCTACGCCAATGACATGGACGGCAACACTGCATGGTCACATGCGGTGCCAGTGACCTCCCTCGACATGGGCACTTCGACTGGTACAACCACGATAGCGCTACCGGCCGGCACGCTCGGACCCGGCATGTACACCGTTGGTATCAAGCTGACAGAATCCGGAACCAGCACTACGCTGGCCGACCTGTTCGCCTCGAACAACGGTGAGAGCCACATGCTGCTGGTTGGTGCTGCGGAGGACATGGGTGACTCTGCCCTAACAGGTGGAGAGAACTGGGCCGATGTCGCGAACGAGCCTGCTGCGGTGGGCGACGGCGCACTCTCAGTAAGCTGGGACGAAACCGACGTGGCAACTGACGACGTCAGTATCTCCATCGGTAATCAGGCACAGGGCTTCACACCTAGCTACATTGAGGTGGTTATGGGCACCACAGTTGAGTGGACCAACAGCGATGCTGGCGGCAACTCACACACAGTAACCGACAACAACGGCGAGTTCGACTCTGGAACTCTGACGTCTGGCGAAGCGTGGGAATGGACCTTTGATAGCATTGGCACCTACGCCTACAAGTGTACCTTCCACACCGTGATGCAGGGCACCATAGTGGTAGTGGCAGCAGCCGAAGCTAACGAGTACGCGCGCACACCCTATCTGACTGTCTGGAGCGCCGATAGCTACCTGGTTTTCTGGGCCAACTACGACATGGGAGCGGGCAATCAAATCATGGTCAAGGCGCAGCACGAGGGCTTCGGACTGGATGACCCAGAATCGCTGAGCCTCACAACGGCTAACGGCTACAAGATCATGGATGGCCGCGACCACAGTAAGGTTGGCAGCGAGCTCACCGATACCAGCTGGGGCGAGTGGATACCCTACTACATCCACCTCACCAGCTCTAGCGGCATGTACGCAGCCTCACAGCCATTGCAGTATGACACGGAAACGGGCAACAAGTTCTCGTTCGTGTTCCACGCACGCGGGCCACTTGGCAGCGCCTCCATTGGCGGTGTCGAAGTGGTGCGCACGCTGCACTACGGCTTCTTCGCCATGCGCGAAGGGGCTATCCAGCAGGAAATATTCCCAAGTGAGACCGTGACGACCACTTTCTTCGTCAAGAACACCGGGACGCTGGCCAATGTACTGCAGGTCACACCTGAGCTGAAGCAGATGGGCTACGACACCTCGTTGTGGCAGATATTCGTCTCAGCGAGTGCGCTCAACGGCGCTCCCATCTCAACTACCAGCAGCGGTGGTACCACTAGCGTGCCAATGGATGCTGACAGCGAAGCGCGGATTACCATGGTGATCGAGGCCCCAGATTTCAACTGGGATACCAACGAGCCGCTCAGCAACCGCAAGCTGACACTCTACATCAACCTGTACGACACTGGCTCTCAGTCCGCCATGGCCGAACCGCCCGGTAAGGCCAAGTACTTCATCCGGCCGCCACAGTTCTCGCTCACTGGAATCGAGCTGAATCGCGTGGCAGTGCAGGATGGTGACCCAGACGGCATGGAAATCCGAGTGACGGCAGTCAACGAAGGCAACTACGCCAAGGACGTGCAAGTCTACTTCCTGGTCTACGACCCCAAGGATGGAGACCGGTACAAGAACTGGTCCATCGGCACCACCCGCGCGACACAGATAGGCAGCACCGTCATACCCAAGATGGAGCCTAAGCGCGTGCTCGAAGCGGCTGATAAAGACTGGTCCTATACCGCCTCCTTTACCTGGACCGAGCCATATGTGCCCGAGAAGGGTGCCGACCGTGGCGATGGCGGTGACTACTACGACGTTCAGGTGTTTGCCTGGATTAATCCAGACCAGAACGAGGACGATCTGGGCGTCATCAAGCCGTGTGGTACCAACAACGCCTGCGACGAGTACGACAACAAGAAGGACGACAACCTGATTTCGACTGAAGTCAGTGTGGTGTCTGCTACCAGCACCTCCCCGTCGTTCGCGCTGGGCCTAGCTGGCCTGGCTGGCGCCGCCTTCCTGGCGTCGCTCGGTGTCGCACTGCGCCGCCGCGAAGAAGAAGACTAGGCGCTCCAACGCGCCAACCGGGGGGTCCTACGGGATCCCCCAACCATACCCCAGCGTGAGCCTTAACTCGCGCCGCGCTCGCCCCCAGCGATGAGTGGGCTATCGTTCTTGCTGCTGCTGCTGGCAGCCGCGGTACTGATCAGTGGACTGCGTGCGTACATGTATGCGGCGCAAGCGCTAGTGCTGGCTAACTTTGCGCTCTTCGCGACGTGGTGGCTGGCGGGCACACCAGTGACCACTTGGCTGGAGCTGGGCTTTCGCCCCGGGTATCTGACAGAGCCCGGGTTCGCATGGGCGACGCTGCTTACTGCTCTGTTCCTGCACGCTGGGCCGTTGCATCTGCTAATGAATATGCTGGTGCTGTTGCTGCTCGGCGCGCCGTTCGAGGAGCGCATTGGTACGCGTCGGCTACTGATTGTCTTTTTCGCAGGCGGGCTGCTCGCGTCGCTTGGCAGTGGGTTGCTGGCGCTCTGGCAAGGACAAGACGGCATCCATATCGGTGCATCAGGAGCGGTCTTCGCAGTGATGGGTGCCTTCGCGCTGCTCTATCCGCGCGACGAAATCCCAATGCTACTAGGCCCGCTCTTCCTGCCGCGTGTGCCAGTAATACTGGCAGCACTGGTATTCATGGGTGGTGAGACGGCCTATGTCGCCGCCGGTATCAGTGATGGTGTGGGGCACACGGCGCACGCTGCTGGCTTTGTCGCGGGAGTATTCATGGCGCCGTTGTTACGACCGCAGCCAGATACAGTCGCCAAGATGGCGAGTCTGGAGCATTTGTCATCGCTCGAAGGCGCAGATGAGGAGCTACGCTATGCAATGGAAGCCGATGAGCCGGAACTGCGCGCGGCGTGGCTGGAGAAGTTTCTGGAACGCGCGTACTGTCCAGAGTGCAGTGCCGCCGTAAGTGACCCGGATGACTGCTCGACCTGCGCCGCTATCTTGGCTCAGGGATGGACGTAGAGCGAGTCGTAGAAGACGACCATGAAAATGGTTGCGACGACACAGGTAATTAGCATCACAGGCAGCCCTACGCGCATCCACTCAGCGGTGGTGATGGTGTGACCGCCGCGTTCGCTAATTGAGACCGTCATCACGTTGGCCGAGGAACCGATGGGGGTCGCGTTACCGCCGAAGCCGCACCCCATTGCTAGTGCCCAGAAGAGCGGTGCGGTGTTAAGCGTAGGGAGTTCTGTTACTGGGTCCACACTTAGCTCACCAAGTTTGTGGATTACTGGAATCATCGCGGCGGCAAAGGGTATATTATCGATGATTGCCGACGCTATGGCGGAGACCCAGATGACTGCAACTGCCAGCATCAGCGGTTCCTGGAAGGTGTTGAAAATCCAGGTCGCTAGCGCCGTGAGGTGGCCTACCCCTTCCAGGCCACCGACCATTATGAACAGCCCGGCAAAGAAAAGCAGCGCAGGCCATTCGACTCTCTCGACTACCTCGGGCAGGTCAGGCAGCGAAAGCGCAATCGCGACCCCCGCTCCGCCGAGCGCGATGGCCGAAATCTCCAGCTCGAGGTGGATAAGCTCGTGCACCGAGAACATCCCAATCGTGAGTGCTAGCGCCGCCAGCGTGCGATTCATCATCGGCCGGTCGCGGACTGCTGCCCACTCGTCCTCCGCCAGCACTTCCACCACATGCTCAGGGCGGGTCTCAATCCAGTCGCGATAGTAGTAGCGCATATACCCCATCGTCGCAATCCATGCTATCACTGTCAGCGGCGTTAGGTGCTCGATAAAGCTGTTGAAGGTGAACCCTGTCGAGGCAGCAATCATGACATTCGGGGGGTCACCCACCAATGTAGCGACGCCACCCGTATCGGAGAGAATTGCCTCGGCAATTAGTGGGGGGATGGCACTTATTTCCAGCTTGTTGCAAATCTTAATGGTAATCGGCGCAATCAGGATAATCGCAGTCACGTTATCGATGACCACCGAGATCAGTGTGGTGAAGGTTCCCAAGTAAACTACCAACATCCAGGGGTCACCCTTCGAGAGCTTTGTCGCCTTGATGGCGATGAACTCGAAAAAGCCGCTGATTTCGAGCATTGCCGCAAAGATCATCATTCCCAGCAGCAGTCCAATCACATTGAATTCAATTGCAGCGAAGAGGTTCCCTTCACATTCTCCATGTGTGCACCAGTCGAGCGTACCGGTCAGTTTTCCCACAATCAGCATCGCTACTGCCCCTATCCAGGCAGCGGTAGTGCGGTGCACGAACTCGCCTAGGATGAGCACGAAGGCAATTATGAAAATCAGCAGTATCAGCGTCGCTGCAAGAGTCATCGTGCTGCCGATTAAGGGGGCTGATAAAAATGCCTAGGCCAGCCGTTCCCAGAGCGGTGCTTCCCAAGCCGCTCGCAGCGCTGCTGGTGATAACTCCAGCAGTGTTTTGCCGTTGGATGTTACGGACAACTCATCAGCGGGCGCGCCGAGCCGCTGTGCGTGGTCGAAACGCTTCGCAAAGCTTGCTTCGCAGCCCGGAGCGACCTGTACCAGCCAGCGTCCTGCAGACTCGCTGAAGAGAGTGGCCATTGCGTCCAGCTTCGAGGACAGCTCAATCGTTGCGCCGTTACCGGAGAGGCACATCTCGGCCAGCGCAACTGCGAGACCGCCAGCCGAGAGGTCGTGGCATGCAACTACCTCGCCAGCCGCAATCGCCTCTATCAGAGCCTCCATACGCGGAACCAGAGTCGTGAAATCGACCGTGGGCAGCGTTCCTCCCTCGAATTCAAGATGCCGTGCAGCGAGGCTGGTGCCCCGCTCGTCACGGGTTGCACCGATAATCCAGAGTTCTCCATCTAGCTTCAGGTCGCTCGTGACGCAATTACGAATATCATCAACGAGTCCGATTCCCATCAGCACCGGTGTTGGCGGTACAGCACCTTGGGAAGTTTCGTTGTAGAAACTAACGTTGCCTGAGATATACGGCACCCCAAGTGCCAGCGCGCCTTCACCTAGCGCTTCGCAGGTAGCACGGAAATGCCCCATCACTTCAGGTTTTTCTGGATTCCCAAAGCAGAGACAATCGGCGAGCGAATCGATACGTGCACCTACAGCGGCGAGATTACCGCATACTTCGGCAATCGCCAGCAGTGTTCCTGCGTGGGGGTCGGCCTCCACCAGCCAGGGATTGACGTCGCTCGTCAGCGCCAGTCCGCGCCAGCTATCAGACACGGGCTTCAGCACGGCAGCATCTCCAGGACCTTCGTTCCCGACCGGTCCCTGTAGCGGGTTAAGTGCAGTAGATCCGCGTACTTGGTGGTCATATTGTCGGATGATCCACGAGCGCGAACATACCTCGGGGGTCGCCAGCAGCTCGAGCAGTAATGCTCCGAGGTCGTCTGGTTGCTCCATTACTGCTGCTAGGGGCTCAGGCGTCTGCGGTTCAAGCGACGGTCGCTGATAGGCTGGGCCCTTGGTTGTAAACTCAAGGTCGAGGTCCAGCACAGTCGTGCCGTGCCAGTCAACGCTCGTTCGCTTCTGTGGGACAACTTCTCCGATTTCGGTCGCCTCAACATCCCACGCCGCGCATCGTTCGAGCACTTCCGTGACGTTTTCAGGTTGCACGGTAAACATCATACGTTCCTGTGATTCCGAAACCCAGATTTCCCATGGTGCCATTCCCGGCTGCTTGAGTGGCACCTTTTCCAAATCTACGCGCGCACCGCAGCCACCATCCAGCGCCAGTTCACCGACTACGCACGAGAGACCGCCACCGCCCAAGTCCTTCATTCCGGTCAGTAGTTCGGCTCGGTTCAGTTCGAGGCAGAGGTGCATCAGTGGTTCCTTGGTAATCGGATCCCCCAGCTGGACCGCGCCAATGTCGCTCTCGGAGCCTGCTCCCAGCTCGCGTGACGCAAACGTCACTCCGTGGATGCCGTCGCGGCCGGTGCGGCCACCGGCGAGGATGTAGACGTCACCCGGTCCGCCAGCTCGGCTGCGAATCAGTTCTGCTTTCGGCATCACACCAATGCAGCCCACGTTCACCAGTGGGTTGCCAGTGTAGTTGGGGTGGAATACCACTTGACCAGCCACTGTAGGTATTCCCACACGGTTACCGTAGTCGCGGATACCAGCTACAACCCCTCCCATCAGGTAGCGTGGATGTTTGACGCCTTCAGGCAGCTCAGCGCGAGGGAGATCTAGTTCCCCAAAGAACAGCGGGTCGACCAAGGCAATTGGCTGTGCACCCATGCAGACCACGTCGCGCAGGATTCCGCCGATACCAGTCGCCGCCCCGCCATAGGGGTCGAGTGCCGAAGGGTGGTTGTGTGACTCAAGGCCAACAACGTAGTAGTGGTCGGCATCGAATTCCATCACACCTGCATCTTCCCGCACGAAGACCTTGCGCGGTACATCAAGTCCGAAAACGGTTTCCTCGAGAACGGGGCGCGATGATTTGTAGCAACAGTGCTCGGACCATGCCTGATCAATCGCTTGCAGCTCGATATCGGTTGGCACCCGTTTCTCGGCGCGAAAATAGTCGCGTACCTTTTCAAGCTCAGTGACCGAGAGTCCCAGCCCTAGCACTTCGGCGGCTGCCTTGAGGTCTCCATCGAGAGGTACCGTGAATGCCTGTTCCACGCCCTCAAGCGGCTGTAGTTTCATTCCACCACCGAGATAGAGTAGTCATGCACTACAGGGTTAGCAAGCAGCCGCTGGCACATGCGCTCCGCCTCTTTGAGCGCTTTATCTTCTGGCAGCTCGAGCAAGACGCGGTAGCAGCGCGCCGATTTCACACCCTCTACAGACTCAAAGCCTAGCAATCCCAGTGCTTTCTGGACATTGGCGCCTTCAGGGTCAGCCATGCCCGGCTTGAGACCGACACGAATCTCAATCTCAGTCATTGCGCCCCCAGTGAGGGCGGGTAAAAAACGAAACTCAGGCTTCTCTGGTCTGTAACCAGCCCGCTCCTGCACCAAGTAGCAGAAATAGCAGCAGCACGCCGTCGTCGCTGCCGTGTGCTAGCGGTTTCGCAACCATCAAGTACTCGATGCCGAAAGATCCCCCTAGCATGCCAGTTGTCGTAATCCAGAGCACTGGATCGCCTGTCCCATCGTCCCCGTCGGCAATCGCGCGCAGCCGTGGGACCATCACTAGCGGGATAACTGCAACCATTACCAGTAGCAGGCCGAGCGAGTTGTCAATCCATGCCTGCCCTAACTCGAACTGTGGCTCATTGAGTACCATATAGAGCCCGAATAGCAGCGTCAGTGCGCCGCCTCCTGCCGCCATTGACGCCATCGCCCGCGCCATTGACGCCAACTCGCGTCGCGTCTCACCCGCAGCGCGCTCCATGCGCAACATCGCCACAGCAGCCGCCACCAATCCACTGAAGAGCGCAATGGCGCCGATGATATGCAAATAGAGAACGATTTCGGCCATTGACATCGCAAGCAGGGCTGGCTAAAACAGAATAGGGAGCAGAAGTAGCACGACAGCAGCCAGTATACCGGCTGCAACATCATCTAGCATCACCCCGTCACCACCCTTGAGTTCCTCAAGCCGCGAGATCGGCCATGGCTTCAGGATGTCAAAGGCGCGGAACAGGACGAACAGTGCCACTAGCTCGGTTACATCTGGGGATGATGCAGTAGCAAGCCAAACAATGGCGGCACCTAGCAGGTAGCCTGCTATCTCATCCAGCACAAAGCATCCGGGGTCATCGCCCCACTCCTGTTCGGCCCATTCAGCCAAGCTGCGACCGGCCGGGTAGAGCAGGATGGCAATCGCTAGCAGTGCGTAGCCACCCTGTGCTCCGCCATAGGTCATAATCATCCAGACCAGTACCAGCGCACCACCACTGCCGGCTGTGCCGGGAGCGAATGGTGAATGTCCTAATCCAAGGCCAGTGGCTGCCAGCCCTCGCCAGTCAGACATGTTGTTCCACTGACGACCTATATTTAAATTATGTTTCAGATGCATTTCGCCAGAAATGTACGAGTCGCTGCGCCACTGTGAGGTTTCCGAGCAATGCCAGCAGCGCCAGTGTTCCGGTAGTCCAGATGGCGGGATTACCTGCCAATTCTCCTGCTAGCAGACCGAAGCCAAGCAGAATGATGCGCTCCGGCCGCTCGATGAGGCCCACAGCCTGCTGGCTCACGCCGAGCCGTTCGGCGGCTGCGCGTGAATAAGAGGTTAGCAGCGCGCCGATGAGCGCCGCCAGTGCCCACGCCTCGCCTGTTATCGAGGGTGCTTGCGGCAGTGGCACCAGCCAACCGCCCAGCAGCAACGCGCCGAAGAGCAGACTGTCCGAATAGCGGTCAGTCAGTGCATCAAGGAAGCCGCCGCGTACGCTTGTCTGGTCAGCAGCGCGCGCCACCAACCCGTCCCCGCCGTCAGCCAGCCCAGCCAGCAACATCAGTACTACTCCAGGCAGGATGGTGACAGGCTTCCCATCATGGTCCGATGCGTACAGCTGCCACGCTGCAGCAACGGTCAGCGCCAGTCCGAGGAAGGTGAGGTTGTTGGGACGAATCCCGACACGACCCATGAAAACACCAAGTGGGCGTAGCAGTCTATTGCTGCGGCGCCTCAGCATGTCGCTTAGCACGATAACCTTGCGCAAGAGTCACATGCAGTTTTTCAGCCTTGTGCTGCACCTACCTATACTGCTTTTAGTCCCGCTCCCACTTTCGGTGCAACATGGTCGCCCGCGACATCCTGCGACAGCAGCTTCCCCATACCTTGGAGGGGACCAGTTACGAAGACCAAGGCGAACTCTACCGTGGCAAGGTGCGTGACAATTATGTCAAGGAAGAGACGATTACAATGGTTACTACCGACCGCATTTCTGCCTTTGACCGCGTGTTGGGAACGGTCCCTTTCAAGGGGCAAGCACTGGTCGAGCTGGCCGACTGGTGGTTCGGGGAAACGGCTGACATAGTCGCTAATCATGTGCTAAGACGACCACACCCCAATTTGTGGGAGGTGCGACGCTGCGACCCCATTCAAGTCGAGATGGTCGTGCGAGGCTACCTGACTGGCGTTACTTCTACCTCGATCTGGACCGCATACGAGCGGGGCGACCGCAACTTCTGCGGTAATGAGTTACCGGATGGCATGCGTAAGCACGAGCAGCTCCCCGAGCCGATAATCACCCCTTCAACTAAGGCGGCACAGGGCGACCATGATGAATCGGTTGCACCTGAGGAACTCTATCGCCGCGGCGTGATTGAGCGGGGGCTGTTCCGCGAACTCTCAAAGATTTCGATGCAACTCTATCGCCGCGGTGTCGAGCGTGCGGCCGAGCAGGGTATGATTTTCGTAGACACCAAGTACGAATTTGGTATTTCCAAAGGCAAGATTATGCTGATGGACGAAGTAAACACGCCCGATTCCAGCCGCTACTGGCTGGCGGAGGATTATGAAGCGCGTTTTGAAAAGGAGGAAGAGCCACGCAAGTTCGATAAGGAATACGTGCGAACCTGGCTCGCAAATCAGGGCTTTACCGGTAAAGGAAAGCCGCCCGCACTGACTGACGACGTCCGGGTGGAGGCAGCTTCCCGCTATATCGAGGTGGTTGAAACATTCACGGGAGAGGAAATGCCGTTGGAAATAGGACCGATCAATGACTCAGTCTACAAGGTACTCAACCCCTTCGCATAGTTCCCGGTGATATAGTTCAAACAGTACTCTTTCTGTCTGAGAGGTTGATTTTATATTACCACGCTAGCCGTCCCCCGCTTCCGATGGCACAACGCAAGAAGGGACAGCGCAAGCCTAAGACCGAAATACAGCGCTCGGAGGAGCAATTCCAGCGCTTCGTAGCGCGCCGCAATGAGTTCAATAACGAGTCGCGCATGTTGCGCGACGAACGCGATGCGCTGCATGAGCAGCGCCACAAGGTGATGGAACAGATTCTAGCGCTGCGCGAGGAAATGAAGTCCAACTCGCGCGCCAAGGGCCAGAGCATGCAAGCCCGTGACCAGCTGCGCAAGCAGGCTCACAAGCTAATTGCCGCCAAGAAGGCGAAGGGGAAGAGCGGCCGGGGCTCGGGGGGGCTACTCGACACAGTTCAGGCACTAATGTCGGAAATCATGGCGTCCGAGCGACGGCTCGAGACAACCGAGATGTCAATTGCCCGGGAGCGCGCCTTGCTTGAGCGTATTTCCATCCTGCGCCGCAGCCTGAGCGAGCAACAGGTGTCGTTGGAGGAGCAGGAGCACCTGCATGCCGAGGTGAGCGAACTAGACGAGTCAATCGACACCCGCTTCAGCGAGGCGGATCAGCACCATCAGGAAGTAGTGCGGCTGGCGAAGCTCAATTCAAAATTGTATGACAAGATGACCGAGATGATGCAGGAGGCGTCACATCTCTCTGGAGAGGCAGACAAAAAACATCAGGATTTTGTCGAAATTCGCCAGCGTGCAGACCACCAGCACCAACGCGCGATGGAGATGCTTGACCACTTGCGACAGCACCGTAAGGTGACGCGCGAGGAGCAGCAGGCGCGCTGGAAGCAGGTACGCGACCGCCATCAGGCTGTGAAGCAAGCGCTATATGATGACACGAAGCTCGCTGAGGCAGCCGATGATGCTATCAAGGAACTGATGGCCGGCGGCAAGATCTCGCTCTGATGGACGCAATCGTTCTGGCGGGTGGCTTTGCGAGTCGCATGGGAGAGCTGGTACGCAATACCCCTAAGCAGCTGCTCATTGTCGCAGGCGAACCACTACTGGCACATGTACTACGCTCGCTCGAGGCAGTCACCCCCAATCGTGTGCTGCTTGCGGTCAACGCCGCCTTTGCCAGCCAGTTCGATGCCTTCATCACCAGCTACGACGGTCCGCTGCAAGTAGAGCTAACGGTCGAGCAGGCACACAGCGAAGATGAGAAGCCGGGCGCACTGGGCGCCCTCGGGCAACTAGTGGAGGCACAGCATTTGACAGGTCCGCTTTTCATCGCCGGCGGCGACAATCTTTTTGACTTTAATCTCGACCGCTTGGTAGAGTTGCACGAGGCGACCGGCGACGACATCATTGCGCTCTACGACGTCCAGAGCCGAGAGCTAGCGCAACTCTATGGTATCGCCACGCTGGAGGACGGCGTCATTGTCGATTTTGTCGAGAAGCCGTCCGTACCACGTTCTACTCTGGCGGCGACCGCCTGTTGGCTGCTCTCCTCTAGCGGTGTCAGCGCTCTCGATGATTTTCTCGACGGCGGCGGACAGCGCGATGCGTTAGGACATTTCTTGGCATGGCGCAGCAGCCGTGCAACGGTGCGCGGCATTGCCTATGCCGGGACATGGTTTGACATCGGCGACCCCGAATCGTACGCAGCGGCGTGTGCTCATTTTAGCTGAAGAGTCTTTTTTAGCGGGGAGGCGTCGCGCGGAGTGATGATACCGGCCAGTGAGGTACTCGCCATTGGGTCGCTGCTGCTACTCACGGCAGGATACTGGCTCTCAAGTGGCCCCCATGTATTTGCAGGGCGTAGGCTGCCGGTTACTGCTGGCCACCGGCTCTGCATGGTTGGATGGCTGGCGTTGGGTGGTTTCTGGTGGAGTGAGGTCGCATACTACGCGACACTTCCAGTTAACGACCCCGTCAACGCCTTTTTTTGCGCTATGGCGCTGCCGTTCTTTGGCTACTTGGCGTACCATCATTGGCTTACAATCTACTGGAAGCAGGAATACCCTGCGTTGCGCTGGCTAGTGGCTATGACCATAGTCGCCGGTGGAATATATTTCCTGGTTGAGCGAATCCCGCTACTGGCAGGATGGCTAATCCTAGTGGTGGCAGAACAGTCGGTTTGGCTGCTTGATATATTCGGCTATCCGACTGCGCTGGAAGCACTGGATTACGGTTCCGGCTCGCGTTGGTATCGTATTGGCTCAACGCATCAGGGTGTGAGCGTCCCCGTCGAGGCAGAGTGGCGCGACCCGATGTCATCCCCGGTCAGCATCGTACTGGCGTGTACTGCGTTGCAGTCGATGATAATCTTTGTTGGCGGCGTGCTATGTACTAGCGCACCACGTCAGCGCCGCCTTTACGCGTTCTTAGCGACTGTGCCCACGATTTACTTGCTCAATCTGATTCGGAACGCCGTAGTTATCTGGCTTACCTACCAGAATGTGTGGGGAGAGGATACATTCTACTACGCGCACGCTTGGATAGGGAAAGGTGGCAGCCTGATCGCGCTAGTTGCGCTGGCGTATATCGTGTTCCACTACCTGCCAGAGATGCAGGACGCCATTCTAGGGGTGATGGACCTGCCGTGGCGTGAACCGCCGCCGGGAAGGCGCACGCCCCCTTTCGCCGTCGGTACTCCGGGCTGGATTTATGCTACCGCCGCACTGGGGCTGGCGCTGGTCCCGTTCGCCTCCGCCGCGGGGCTGCCGTCTGATATGCCATTACGTGAAGCTGGCTGGGCCGCGGCAGCGCTGTTAGTGATTGGTAGCGGTTTACTCTGGTTCCACCGCGATCCGCAACGGCTAATCGAGGATGATGTTGTCAGCCCCGCCGATGGAACGGTGCTTTCCGTTGACGAGCAGGACGGGCGTGTACGGCTCTCAATTTTCATGTCACCGCTGGACGTCCACGTCAACCGCGCACCGCTGGATGGTCGCGTCGTGGTGCAACACCGTTCTGGAGCTGGCTTCAGCCCCGCTTATGGCGCTGGTGCGGACGCCAACTTGCAGCTGCGCACCGAGCTCGAGACCACTATCGGGTTAGTGGTGGTGATACAGGTTGCTGGCGCATTAGCCCGGCGCATCACCAGCTACCTCTCCGAAGGACAGCAATTGGTGAAGGGCGAGCGCATCGGCATAATCCACCTCGGCTCGCGAGTTGATCTGGAATTACCGGGAAAGGCCGAGATGGTAGTCATGCCAGGACAGAAGCTGCAGGCAGGCCAGACAGTGGCGCGTCTGACGAGGTCGTGATGCTGCGTAGGCTCTTCCGGCCCCTGTTCCAGGTATCGTATGGTGACTTGGCTACGCTCGGCAACGCAGGGTGCGGCCTGCTAGCGATTACCTATTTCCTCGATGGGACGCGCAGCGCAATCTTGATTGGAATGCTACTGTTAGTGGTCGGGGCGTTTCTTGACAGCATCGATGGAATGCTTGTGCGCCGCTACGGCTCGAGCCACCGTTTCGGGCCGCTGCTAGACTCAATGGCTGACATGGTTAGCTTCTGCCTCGCACCGATGGCGCTCATCTATACACTCTGGTACAATCTGTCGCGCGGTCCGGCGTTTTCGCTCAGTGGTGACTGGGACGCGCCGAATATGCTGGCTTTGGTGGGCGCGTTGCTGGTTGGTTTACTGGGAGTGTTGCGGCTGGCGCGCTTCACGTATGAGCGCGAGGAGCAGTTGCGCTATTTCTCAGGGATGCCAACACCAGCGATGATGGTTCTGGTGCTAACCGTTTGTCTGCGTTTTTCCTGGCTCACCGGCAACACAGCGACGTGGCCGCCGGCTCTGCTCGGACTGGCAGCATTCGCTATGGTTACGACGCTGCCACTCCTGAAGGCACGTGGGCAGATGCTGCTGCCCATTTTCGGGGCAGTGCTGCTGCTACAGCTTGCTATCCTAGCCGCGTGGCAGCGCTACGCTGTGTGGGAACTGTTATGGATCGTGGCGGCACTGCTCACTGCCGTTTACATCATCGGCAGCCCGCTGTGGGTGCTGCGCAATGACCCCGACTGGCGTAGCGGCTAGCGCCGTGCCCAGCACTGCAGCCGCAGTTTCGGCTCGTCGGGATGCGGCTCGACTGGCCCCGGTTCCCACTCCGGGGGAATCGGCGGGAACAGCACGCTCCCCTCCACTGGCACTTCATCAGGCACCAAGGTCAGGTCAATGAAATCAGCGATACTTAGCGCTTCACAGTATAGCTGCGCGCCGCCGATGAAGAACATTTCACCCTCTATGGTCGCTACTGCTTCTGCGAGTGACCTAAAGCACTCGCCCCCATCGAGGTTGCGTGAAGTGAGCACCAGGTTACGCCGTCCCGGCAGCGGCCGTCTTGGCAGTGATTCCCAGGTGCGACGCCCCATCACGATAGTGTGGCCCAGCGTCAATCGTTTGAATCGTCGCAAATCGCCCGGGTAATGCCATGGAATTCCTCCATCACGACCGATAACCATATCGGGCGAGATTGCCGCCAGAAGGGTTCCGCTCACACCGCGACCTTGAAGGCAATGGCAGGGTGTGGATCATAGCTATCAATCCGGAATGCAGCTAGAATCGACTCAAGGTCGGCGTTGCATAGCGCTAGCACGTCATCTAGCGTCGTAAGCGCCGGGTTGATTGTGAGCTGCGGCCTCGGCCTCGGCTCGCGCAGTAGCTGCTCCCGCAGCCCCGGAACGTGGTCGTATTCGGCCATTGAGCCGTCTGGCTTGGCGGTGTAAATGTGTGCATCGACTAGCGAGTGGCCGAAGATGCCGGGCCGAATTCCCACTAAATGGGCGAAAAGGTGTAGCAGAAATGCGTAGCCGGCAATATTGTACGGCACTCCTAGTGCAACATCACAGCTACGTTGCGTGAGGTGCAGGCAGAGCCTAGGTTCACCTGTTTCAGTATACTGGACGTTGAAAATAAACATGAGGTGGCAGGGCGGCAGTGCGCTTCCCTGCGCGTTACCGGGCGCCCAAGCTGAGATGACCATGCGCCGGCTGTCGGGACTTTCGCGCAATGTCCGCAGCACGTAGCGTACCTGGTCGTTGAAGCTAATACGGTCGCCGTCGTGGACCGGAAAGTTGCGCCAGAAATTCCCGTAGGCGCTCGGCACGTAGCCTGCGTTATCGGCCCACGGATCCCAGAATTTACATCCGTGCTTTTGCATCAGCCCGATATGCAGGTCGCCCGAGAGGAACCAGAGGTTCTCGACAACAATGTTCTTCCACGATATTTTTTTGGTGGTCAGTAATGGAAAACCACTTTCCATGTCGACAGAGTAGTTGATATTGAATGCCGAAACAGTATCGACGCCAGTGCGGTTTGTCTTGCGTGTTCCTCGGTTGAGAACTTCCTTTACCAGCTCCAGATACTGCTTCACGCCCCCCCATATCACAGCGGAATTAAGGAATTGGGCGTGAAATTCGAAACCAATATATAACAATCGATGCAGGGGGGCTCATGCCCTTCCGCATTGTCGACCATGAGAGTGGCGAAATCATGCTAGAATCGCCGCACGTTTCCGACCTTATTGAGTACATCGACAAGCGCGCGGAGAACTACGAAGTCAAGGAGCTTACGATTTCCTAGCGGCGTAACCGGAACGCGAAGTAGGCAATCAGCAGCAGCAGCACGACAGCTGCTCCTAGTATCCAGGGCGTCTCCTCGCTCTCTTCGACTGGTGTGTAAACAGCCAGTGTCAGCAGCTGTTCATTGTTGGTCTCATCTTGCTCCTCGAACAGCGACTCGGGGTCAATCACAACTCGAATTACGGTGTTTCCCTCATTAGCCGTCCAGGTGGTCTCGACCAGCCACTCGCTTTCACCGTCGAACTCGGCACTAGTCATCTCGATGATTTCGTCACCTGCGTAAAATGTCACCTGCGGAAAGTGGGTTCCAGAATTATGGATGGTGTTTTGTACTGTCGCACGCAGCGTCACTTCGCTCCCAGTAACAATCGACTCAAAGGGTGACCAAGTCACCTCGCTAATTGTGAAATCAGGCGCCGGTCGCTGCTGCGGCATAACCTGTAGCTCGTAGTTGTAGGTAAGCGGGTCTTGCTCGCCACTGCCACCCCAGCTGAAGCTAACCTGCCACCAAGTGAATGCGCCCGGCACGACCCCGTCATCGGGAATCACAGTCAGCATTGCTTGCACGGTCTCGCCCTGTGCAACGGTTACCTGCCCTCCCGAGCCGAAGTTAGCGGTCCAGTTGGCTGGTGCGTCCGAGACCGAGGCGCTGAAGGTAGTAGTGCGGTAGCCGCTGCCAGTCAAGTTGAACATGAAGTCGATCGACTGCCCCAGTGTGCCCGTGGCCATCTGTTGGTCAAGTATGATGTCGACCCCTCGCAGCAGCTGTCGCTCCAGCCCAACAGTCGACACCTCGCCGTCGCGTTCCAGCGTTAGCGTTTCATCGCGGTCCAGAACGTAAATCCAGTCCGGGCTGGACTCCAGCTCGATCCATTCAGCCTCCAAATGATACTCGCCTGCCGGCAGCAGCAGCTCGAGTGTGCCGTCGCTAGTCTGCAGCTCAAGTGGTGTCGGGCCGCCGCTGACCTCCACAGTCTGGTCCGGTAGTAGACTCCCGTCGTCGTCACGCAGGAAGGTAGGCGCATAGTGGACGCCACGCTGTAGCGAGAGTTCTCGCTCAAGAGAGCCTTCAAGCTCTAGGGTTTCAAGCAGTACGTAGCTAGCGTCCGCGCTGGAGCGGGTCCAGAGCAAGTAATTTCCAGGCACCAGCCAGGTAGTGAAGTCACCGTTAGTGCCGGTCTGCAGACTAGCGATGACTGTCGCGCCTGCCATATCACGGAACTCGATCAGCGCATCGGGGAGCAGCTCGTTTCCATCGGTTTTGCCATCAAAGTTGCGGTCGTAGAACACACGACCCTGCACCTGTACTTCCCAGCTAGCGATGTAGTCGAAGTATTGGTGTCCCTGTCCGGCGCGCAGGTTCAGACTGCGATCTAAGCTGAAGCGGTCGCCACCTCCACCGGGCAGTGCGTCGACAAGTAAGTCGTAGCGTGCTGGAATCAGCTCTGGCAGCGTCAAGCTACCGTTCTCGTCAGTGGTCCAGGTTTGGCTATACCCCTCGCGGCTGAGTGTTAGATTAATGCCTGCTGCTAGCGGCAGCTTGCTCCCGCTTGCGTTACGGTAGCTTAGGTTGAGCGTCAGAGGGACTGGCTCAGGCACAAGCTCTATCGTCGTGAAGGTCGCACCATCGATTTCGACTGCTTGCGAGTAGGGCAGGAAGCCTTCTGGTTCAGCCTCAAGCAGATATCCGCCTGGCGGCAGATCGCGCGGATCGAAGTCCCCACCTTCCACATCGATAAACAAGGTGCCGCCAGGTGAGCTGAGTCGTAGGGTTACTGGCTCCTCGACCACTTGGCCAGTTGGTCCCGATAGCAGTGCGCCGTGCAGGTAGTGACCCTGCGTCAACTCCAACTCCAGCTCCACCGGCGCTTCCAGCTGAAGTGTCGACAGCCAACTCCAGTGGTTGCTATCCGAAAAATCGTTGAATTGCACCCACCATTCACCCGGTGGAACCCATCCATTGAACCCGCCGAAGCGAGTCGCCTCGAGCATGATGACACGTTCCGAGTCTTCGGTATCTGTGAAATGCAGCTGTCCCCCCTGCGACACGGCCCCGCCAATGGCGTGGCCTGCAACATGTAGGGCTAGCTCCGCCTCGACAACTCCGAGTGCGACTGGCGGCGAAGCCAGTTCTAGTTCGAGCAGCCCCTCTGCTAGATAGCGTACGCCGTCGACTTCGCGGCTGAAGCTATAGAGATAATGGTCGGGTGGTAGTTGCACCGCAAAATTGCCATATGCGTCGGTGCTGAAATTTAAATAGTAATATTCGGGCTGACTAAGGGGGATAAAGCTAATCTGGAATTCACCTACGGGCGCACCGGAGTAGAGCAGTTGCCCATTCACTTCGACCGGGTCGCGCTCTATTTCCAGCACAACTTCCTGTATTGCGTAGTGCTGGAAGCGTTCCCCATCGATCAGGTGGTAGCCGTTTTTCTCAAGCGTCGGGCGGTAGCTGCCTGACGGCAAAATCAGGGCGGCGCCCGCTTCGGTTACCCAGGTAGAGAGACTACCTCCGTCGCCTTCCAGCTGTAGCAACCCATCAGCTGGCAGGTCCTGTCCTAGGTGCTGTTCGTATAGCCGCACCATCAAGTCTTGTGCCGGGAGCAACGGCAAGTCGGCAGTCGTGCTGCCGTATTCCACCTGTATTACCCGCAACACTGCCATCGCGCCCCTCTCGTCCATTTTCAGTGCGTGGGCAGTGAAGTCTCCCTGTGGCAGAATCGCTTCGTAATCGCCTGAAGAACTGGTTGGAACCTCAATCTTCCCGTAGGGCGAGTCGAAGTGCACCGAGATGCCACCGACTATCTTTTCGTCTAGGTCGTGATCGTGAAGCCCGTTACCGTTCAAATCTACAAATAGCGTGCCACTGACACGACTCCCTGCCACTAGCCTTGCGTCCAGTGGCCCGCTATAGCTATCACTATCTATCCGGTCTAGGTAGACTGTAACCGCGTCGCCGTGCTCCTGTAAGGTGTACAAATCGTATAGGCCGTGCGGCAGAACTGTGGTGAAATAGCCACTGGCAGTGCTGAAAACCTCGGTAGTGCGTTGTCCACTCACTTCCTTGATGGAAATCTGTTCATCAAAGATTGGTTGGCCACCGCTGGTGAGTACCCCTTCCAGCCGGAAGCCGCCCACTAGACTCAGGTTCTGACTCACCAAATCTCCTGCCGCCAGCTCGAGTGGTAAGGAGTTGTTGCCCAAATCGTCGCTGTGCAGGTCGTCAGCTAGCAACTGTAGTGTATAACTGCCCGGAAGTAGTTCACCGAAGTCGAACATTCCACTAGTGGTCTGTTCCATCAGTGTTCCGTTGGTGTGGTCGTGAAGGATTAGCGCTACCGGGCGCGCTGTCAGTTCCGGCGAGAAGTCTAGCCGTCCCGACACCAGTGCCGGTGCGAACCCGCCGTCGGCCGTTACTGCCTGTCCTGCACGCAGTGCAGCAACGCCCTCGTAGCTTGCCAGCTCGAGCGTGTGACCGCGGTAGTCGGCGGTGACTGTGTACCCGCTCGGTGCTAGTCCTTCCAGCACGTAGTTACCGTCACCATCGCTGAGCGCACTGAATTCACGGTCTGTGGATTCTTGCCGGGCAGTGACGCTGACGCCGGCGAGTGGCTGCTCTCCATCGGTTTTGTCCCAAAAGAGTCGACCGCTGACGCTGGCCGGTTCGACCTCCAAGTCTAATTCAATCTGCCAATCCGTCTGGCGGGTAGCCTGAGCCTCCGAGATTAGCAGCGACTCGCGGATGGTAAGCAAGTTGTTGGAGGTGAGGAAGAGTTTTTCCTGGTCGCTCTCCCAGCCTCCGAGTGAGACCGCCAGCGAGTGGTTACCGGCAGTCGCCAGCAGGCTGTAGTGACCATACTTGTCGGTGGTGGTGGTCGCGTGCGGGGTGCGGAGCTCGTCGACTAGCGTCAGGTTGGCGTACGGCACTGGCGCCCCGTCGGGGGTACGTACAACACCAGATATTTCAGCGCCGTCGTAGTATTTCAGGATGCGCAGCCCGCTATTGAACTCGACCAACCGGAAATGGGTTAGGTTCCAGGCCGGGATAGGGGGCAGGTTACGATCGCTGCCCAGCGCACCGGAGATACCGGGAATCCCGTCTTCGATAGGCCGTCCTAGGTCAGGGCCAGACCAGCCGATGAAGGCACGGTAGAACATAGAGTTCAGGAAGCGTTCTTTGTAGGTCAGTTCCTGCGCGGTAACGGTCAGGGTGGGGTCCTGCTTCAGCATCTCTGTAGCGTCGGTGAAGCCGAGTGTTTCGCCGTTCGAGAGCACTGCCTGCACCTCGACGAAATCTCCAATTTCGTAATCGGCGAGTGTTACCGGTGCGTAGAGGATTCCGGTATTTTCGGCCGAATAGGGCATAAGGCGCGTGTCGGCGGCGAAGTAGCGAATGGAGTGTCCAGTCACTTGTTCGATGCCGTAGATAGCGTCAGCCAATACATCGGTCGGCTGTGACATCAAGATGGGTCGTCCGGCGCGGATGGCGGCGTTGCGCCGGTTAAGCTCCGGGTCATCGTCAGGGATATAGTCGCTCGCGTTGGCGATGATATGCTCTAGTTGCGCCACTTGCTCCTCGCTGTAGTGCTGTAGCAGTACCTCGCGTACTGGGGGTGAGAAACGCTGGTCACCCTTGCGGTCCACCTCGGGTTCAATGAGGCGGTAGAGTAGCAGCGCCATGGCCTCCTGTTCTGATTGGGCAGCGATGAAGTTGCCCGCCATTTGGTAGCCGTACTGGAAATTGTCTGCCACGGTCGGGTGCTCCCCGATGTCGATGGCCCAGAAGCCGTAGTCCCACCAAGAGATGAAACCAGGTCGCTGCTGGGGCGGCAGGTGGGTGTCTTGCTCTGCCAACCACTCTAGCCCCTCAATCCAATAGTCGGCCGGGAAAGACGGGCCAGTGAGCCCCAGATACCACAACTCGCTGCTATCGGTGCGATTGTACATCCCGACTACGCCGTCAGGATAGAGAGTGGCATTGGTGCGCTCGCCGTACTGATACTCATCCGGTCGCAGCAGTGAGTAGCGCAGAAAGTCGTAGACTGCAGTGTCATGATCTTTCTTGGATTCGTAGGGGATACCGGCGTCGTATCCCTGAAAGCTATTTGGCAGCAACAGCAGCCCCACAACTACGAACGCGATTGCCGGTCGTTTAATCTCGAACGCGCGCCGCAGTCCGCTTAGGCGGTCACGCAACCGGTACTGATCCTCGCCTGCCGCCATGATGCCGAGGAGGAGTACCAGCGCCAGCAGTAGAATACCAATCAGAAAACCTTCCAGCAGCCCGACCACGAAAATAGCTAGGACTCCTGTCAGCAGCGAGCCGAACGCCAGGAAGAAAATGGTAGGCCCATAGCGACCCCAGTAGTGCCGCCACGCCTGCAGCACCGCACCAAAGTCGGCACGCTCGATGAGCTGCCAGGTGACCCAGCCCGAGAGCAATGCCATCACTGGTGTAGCGTTGAAAATGAAGCGGATGGCGGACTGTGCCATGTAGAGTGCAACCGCCGACCATGTCAGGATGAAGAGGTAGTCCTTCTTCCAGGTGCGACCGCCGGAAAGCTGCCATGCCATCCAGGCCAGTCCAAAGAAGCCGAACCAGACAGAGACTGGTCCAAAGGAAAAGACAAAGTTGGCGAAGGTAGGTGGCTGCGCCTCGGCAATAGTGTCGAATAGCTTGGTACGGACAAAGTAGCCCTGCCCACTGAAGAGCAGGAATCCCAGTTCGGTGAAAACATAGGTGAGCAGCAGGTAGCCGACGGTAGCGACTGTGGCAGTGCCACCTAGCACCAGCAGCCACGGCAGGTCTCGTGTTGGCACCAGCAGTGCCGATGCGCCGATAAAGGCGAGCAGGACGTAGGCGGGTGCGTCCCACCAGGTTTCGATGAACCCCATGTGGTGGTAATAGGGAAATGAGATTAGGAGTGGCAGCGAGAGCGCGACGATACCGAGCATCGCAGTGGTCAGGCTGTCAACCCTCCGGAATTGGTTGACGACCATTTGCAGTACCAGATAGGTGGCGATGATGACCATCAGGTAGGGAAATCCCTTCCAACTTAGCGCAATCAGCGCCAAAGTCATGCCCGTAAGCCCAGCGTAGCCGAGCGCCAGCCGCTCGGAGTGCAGGAAGTTTGTGAAGCCACTGCGGATACTCTCGACAGAGCGCCAGTCAGCAATCCAGCGGGCATCGCCCCCTTCAGTGAGCGCCCGCATGAAGAAAAAGAAGGCGCAGGTTCCAAAGAACGCGATGTAGGAGTCGTGGTCAGCCAGCGAGAGGGTCGAGTGCGAAATATGCCCTGAGTTGACTGCAATGAAGAGCGCTGCTAGCAGCCCTGCTTGCCGGCCGAACTGTGCACGACCGATAGCGTAAATGGGAAAGACAATGAGCGCACCATAGACTGCGGGCAGCACTTCCATCGCCCACCAAGTTGACTCCTCGACGTCACCGAAGAAGGGCGCCAGCGCCAGTCCTGCAATAGCAATGGACCAGTCGAAGAGCGGCGGCCGGTTATTGTTCGCCCCATAGGGGTAGTTGAGCATCTCGTCGTGGACTAGGTGCTCTCCAGTAGCGCTGACATGGTCGACCACCCACTTGTGGTAGTATGGGTCGCTGCCTCCAGTCAGCTGGAAGCCGTCGGCGGTTGCCGGCTCAAGTGTCCAAGCAGTCCGCAGTGTGAGTGCGAGCAGGAAAATGCCGAGCAGCGCTAGTACACTGGGCCAGTGGAGCGGTTCGACCGGTTCACGCGTTCGGACTGGCGCAGCAGTCGATGTGACGGCGGCAGCTGCGCTGGGACGGAGTAGCGGGCTACTGCGTGCGCTCTCACGGCGCCTACGCGTGCGTCGAGCCATGTTAAGTCCTGCGCCGGCTGCCTAAACGGCGGCCGGAAGGGGCGCCACTCGCTGGTTTATATAAGCGCTAGCTCGAACGCGCCCTGCGCGCGAAGGAGTTCAGTGTGCGGCCAGCAGCTGGCCAGAACACTCGCCGAAACCGATGCGGTAGCCGTCGCCTTGACACCAGCCAGTCAGCGTGACGGTATCTCCGTCCTGCACCGAGCTGCGTTGCTCGCCCGAATCGAGGCTCAGCGGCTCTTCTCCACGCCACGCAAGTTCGAGCAGTGAACCCCGACTGTCATTAGTGGGTCCCGAAATAGTGCCGGAGGCGAGCAGGTCACCAGTGCGCAGATTGCAGCCGCCGACAGTATGGTGTGCCAGTTGCTGCGCCATTGACCAGTAAAGATAACGGTAATTGCTTTCACAGATGCGCGTTGCCGCTACTCCGTCGGGCGTCAGCCACACTTCCAGGGAAATATCGAACGCACTGTCGCTGCACTGAAGATAGGACAGTGGCCGTGGCTCCTGTTCAGGGCCGCGACAGCGGAATGGCTCCAGTGCATCGAGCGTCACGACCCAGGGCGAGACGGTTGTCGCAAAGTTCTTCGCTAGGAAGGGGCCGAGCGGTTGGTATTCCCACTTCTGGATGTCGCGCGCCGACCAGTCATTGACCAGTACCATCCCGAAGATGTGCTCCTCTGCTTCGCCGACGGGAACCGGTTCGCCGAGCACGTTGCCAGGGCCGACGAAGAATCCCATCTCCAGCTCGAAGTCGACCATGTTACTGGTACCGAACACGGGGGGTTGATCATCATCGGGACGTGTTTGTCCTTGCGGTCGTCGCACCGGGGCGCCGCTGACGACAATTGAGGAAGAGCGGCCATGGTAGCCAATGGGGAGGTGCAGCCAGTTTGGCAACAGTGCGTTATCGGCGCCGCGGAACATGGTCCCGACATTAGTGGCGTGCTCGCGAGACGAGTAAAAGTCGGTGTAGTCACCGACATCCACCGGCAGGTGCAGCTCCACTTCGTGGGCAGGCAGCAGTACCAACCTGCGCAGTTCGGCATTATCGCGTAGCTCGTCGCAACCGTCGCGCAGCAGCTGGCTCAGCGCCTGCCGGGTTGCCGACCACGCTTCGCGGCCGAGCGCCATGAAGGCGTTAAGCGTCGGCTCATGGAATACTCCGGCATCGGCAACTGGTGTACTATCGAAGGCACCGGACTCGTCCAGCGCCGCCAGATCGATGACGAACTCCCCAATGGCGGAACAGACACGCAGATCGCCCCCAGTGCGGGGGCAGCAAATTCCGAACGGCAAGTTCTGGATTGGAAAATGTGATTTTGTCTCAACTTTGATCCACGACCGCAGCGCCGGGTTGTTAGCTTCGCTAGCCATCAGAGCCATCCCATATCGTGCAGGTCAGCTACCGGCTCGGCAAAAGAACAACTCCCCTGTCCCAGCAGTGCGTTTTCACGCAGTCGCGCCGCATCCTCGCTACGTACCAGCCGGCCACGCCATTCGACTCCAACACCAGTCAGTGCGAACGCGTCGGGCGACTGGTCAGCGATGATGCCAGCCAGCTCCTGCCACCCGGAACCCGTTGTGTGCGCCAGCATTCCACCGACATATAGATTCAGGAAACCATGCATTTCAGTCTGGATGTCATCGCTGAAATGCCGCACTGGATGGTGCAGTCCGGCGGTGAACTTGACCGGCACACCGGCGTCACGCGCGGCGACGATGAAGCGCGCTACCTGCTCAGGCGCCGGAACGGTGTCGGCAGTCACGCCACCGCAGCGCAGCTTCGCTCCCGCGTCAGCCGCGGCGAGCGCCGCCATGGTCAATTCGAGATGGTCATCGACAGCGAACTCGTGCGATTGCTTCAGTCCTGCTTCGCGCAATTGGTTGACCACATTGGCAATGAATGCGTTGGTGACCGGCAGAGGCGGCAGCCGCGCCTCAAAGCTATCGATGCTGACGGTCGCGTCTTGAGCAGTGCGGAAGGTTTTGATAGCAGTTAGGTCTTGGTTAAGATTTTTTAAATACTCGTCTTCAGAGCGACCGCCTTTGCCCAATGCAATGATACGCACCGGTTCCGAAAAGATAACAAGATGCGGTTCTAGCTCTTCCAGTCGCTGTGCAGGGATGATAAAGCGCCCCAGCATCCATGCTTTCTCCTCGCCAAGGTGCGCGGCGTATTCACGCACTGCTTTTTCCAGCGGCAATTGCGCGGGCGGGAATAACCCGGCGTAGTCCACGATTTCGCTTAGCAGCGCACGTTCAGGACGCATCGGCGCTGACTTCAGGCAGGCGGTATTAGGCTTTCAGGTGCTCAACCCTGGAGAGTTAATGCCTGTTATCTTTTACCCAGTCCCCGTTTTGCAAGGTGAAAACAATAAATGGACGAAATAATCCCGAATCTGTATTTTTTGGCTTTAGCCTTCTGCATAGTTGCTTTCCTATATTCATCCGTGGGACTTGGCGGCGGCTCATCCTACACGGCGCTGATGGCAATTATTGGAGTGCATTACCTGTTAATTCCAACCATTTCACTAATCCTGAATCTGATTGTAACGAGTATTGCCTCAATTAATTTTCTGCGTGGCGGCCACGGTAGAATCAGGTTGATGTTCCCATTTCTGATTACTTCCATACCGATGGCATATATTGGGGGCTCACTGCATTTTCCGAAAGATATCTTTTTTCTCTTGCTTATGGCAACGTTGGTTCTAGTCGCGCTCCGCGTTTACGTGTGGGACAGACCGGAATTACGCTTAAATCTTACTTCTTCGGGAAAATTAGCGGTATCGCTTCTGATTGGTGGCATCCTCGGCTTCATTGCTGGTGCCGTGGGCATCGGCGGCGGAATCTACCTAGTACCTTTGATTATTATCCTGGGACTGGGAACCGAGAAGGAGGCTGCCGCTACAGGGGCAATATTCATTTGGCTGAATTCCTGTGCCGGACTCGCTGCCCGGGTAGGAGATTTCCCGAATCCTGTCACAATTCTCCCCTTGGTACTGGCGGTCATCATCGGTGGCGTCGCAGGCTCCTCTCTAGGCGCGAACAAGTACGAACCACGCACAATGCAGAAATTTCTTGGAGGTGTAATCCTTATCGCGATTGCCATCCTGCTCGGTAAGATGGCATTATGATATCATTCAATGACATCGGGGGCCAGCTCTCGGACTTCCGCGGACGTTAGAATTCCCGGCTTGCAGGCTAGGTCGTCCGCCATGTGACTTGCGTCTGAGGTCCCTGTCAGTGGCAGGATGCCCAGGTCCATTGCCAGACAGAAGATAACTTGGGCCGTGGAAAGGTTGTGGACGTTCCCGATTTCGGCGACGCGGTGGCTGTGCCATATTTCTTGGTTGGCGGTCAGCAGGCTGAACCCCTGATAGGTGATGCCATGTTCTTGACAGACTTGCCTCACCTGTAGGTCCCAGCCTCTTACGGCGAAGCAACGATTCTGGACGAATTGTGGCTTAACGTTGGCACGGCTGAGCAGCAATTCCAGCTGCATGTAGTCGAAATTGCTCACCCCTACTGCTCGCACATTGCCATCAGCGTGCAGCGCCTCAATCGCTGACCACGCTTCCCAGTCCTGTTCCGCCAGCCCTGGCCTCTGGCTGGGTCCGTGCAGCAGGTACGAATCTAGGTAATCGGTGCGCAGGTGCTCGAACGAGCTGGCACAGGACTGCCGCACTTGTTCACTAACAGGTGCCTTTGGGTCGTAGGGCAGGCGGTGGTCCTGACCCGGTCGATGGGTGAACTTGGTCTGCAGGAACAGTTCCTCGCGGGTGACTGTGCCGGCCGCAATTTCTCGCGCAATCACCTCGCCTGCCGCCGCTTCAAAGTAGTGCCTACGCTGGTTGGCGGTATCAATGCCACGAAATCCCTGCTTGAGCGCCAGTTCAACTAGTCCAGCAGTGTACTGCTCTTTCCAGGCGGTGCCGTAGATGAAGGCAGGTGGCATTGGAACCTAGTGGCCGGGCCCCATCAGGGCAACCAGCAGCACTAGCAGTATCCCGAGGATGATGAAGCTGGTAGGTGATTTACCATCGTGCTCATGGCTGTGCACTTCGGGCAGGACATCAACAGTTGCGACGTAGAGGAAGGTACCGGCTGAGAAGAGCAGTGCCAATCCGACATTAACATCGCTAGCCAGTGCACTGTCTCGTAAAGTATAGAACGCAAAGATGGCTGCAATCGGCGATGTGAGTGCGAAGAGCAGCAGATAGAGTTGCGACCGTGCCTTTTCGGTCTCGATGTGTGCCAGAAACGAGGAGAGTCCGAACGCGGTTGGCCCTTTGTGAAGCATAATGGCAGCGAAGACAATCAGTCCAGTCTCGGTGCTGCTGGTAACCGAGGCACCAAGTGCCAGTCCATCCACAGCCGAATGGATTACGAGCCCGATTGTGGCGGACAGACTCAGTAATTCCCGATCCGCCTCATGGTGGACCGCGTGCGGAAGTCCGAAGAACTCGAGCAGTAGCATTAGTGTGAAGCCTGCCAAGATGGCGCCACCGAGCAGAAGGGGCTCCAGGCTCCCCTCATGTTTACCCAGTGTAATTTCCAACCCCTCGGGAATTATAATCAGGAAAGCGGACCCGATCAGCACTCCCGCGCCAATCGCCATGAACTGCTCCAGACGCTCGTGGGAAAATCGCAGGCTGAGTGGTACGTATCCAAACGCCATTGCCCCCACGAACATGATTGCCGAGAGGAGTAAAATGACAGTCTGTTCGTCGTCCATCTATAGGTTTCTAGGTGCCCAGCGCGTCCTCGAAGCCCTCGCCGCTCTCAAGCCAGGAACGACTATAGTTACCATCCTCGATATCGAGGGCCTGTTTAGCGACTTTGAGTGGGTAGAATGTATCGACCATTACAGCCAGTTCATCGGTGGCTTCGGCACCAATACTCGCCTCGTAGCGACCCGGATGCGGACCGTGGGTAATGCCATCGGGGTGGAGCGTGATTGACCCATACTCGATTCCTTTGCGTGACATGAACTCTGACTTGGCGTAGTAGATGACCTCGTCCGACATGACGTTGGCGTGGTTATACGGTGCAGGAACGGCATCCTCGCCGAAATCGTACGGCCGTGGGCAGAAGCTACAGACAACGAAATTATCGCCCTGGAAAGTCTGATGCACCGGTGGCGGTTCGTGGTAGCGACCTACAATTGGCTCGAAGTCGTGGATGCTGAAAGCATACGGGTAGTAGTAGCCGTCCCACCCGACGACGTCGCAGGGGTGGTGGTCTAACGTGACCTCGGTAAGCAGGTCGCGCTGTTTGACAACAATGACGGCTGGCTCCTTTTTGTCAACGGCCTGCAGATTTTCCGGCACGCGCCAGTCGCGTTCACTAAAAGGGGAGCGCTCGATTAGCTGACCGTACTCGTTCCTGTAGCGCTTCGGCGTGCGCACCTCACCCTTCGATTCGGTGATGAAGAATCGCTGCTTGTCCTTACCGAGACGGTAACGGTGCAGGATGCCACGCGGAATCACCAGGTAGTCGCCCTGTGAATACGTCAATTCCCCGAAGGCTGTTTCGAGTGTGCCGCTCCCATCGCTGACATAGATGATTTCGTCGGCCTGGGCGTTGCGGTAGTAGAAATCGTCTTCCTTATCGGGGAACGCCATCCAGAGCGCGACGTCGTTGTTGAACAGCATCGGCACCCTATCCATAGTGGGGCTGCCACCGCGCGCCAGTTTGTCAGTGAAGAAGTGGCGCATGCGCAACTGCCGGTCCGGGTCCTCCTCCAGCTGCACCTCGCGCAGCAGTTTGGTCCCGACTACTGCCGTGGGACGGTGGATGTGGTAGAGCAGCGAAGAGGGCCCGTCGAACCCTTTGTTGCCCTTGAGCTCTTCATAGTAGACACCACCATCAGGCTTGCGCAGCGCCATGTGTCGCTTCTTCGGCAACTCACCCAGCCGGTGGTAGCGGTGCATCAGAGGTTGCCTCGCTCCGCCTGATGCAGTTCAATAGCCTCGAACAGCGCCTTGAAGTTGCCCTGGCCGAATCCGCGTGAGCCCTTGCGCTGGATAATCTCGTAGAAGAGGGTTGGCCGGTCCTCGACCGGTTTGGTGAAGAGTTGCAGCAGATAGCCTTCATCATCTCTGTCAACCAGTATGCGCAGCTTGCGAATGGCTTCCATGTCCTCATCAATCACACCGACCCGTTCCTGCAGATCATCGTAATAGGTGTCAGGCACTTCCAGAAACTCGACACCATTGGCGCGCAGATTGGTGATAGTCTTGATAATATCATCAGTCAGCAGCGCGACGTGCTGCACGCCTGGGCCGTCGTAGAAATCGAGGTATTCCTCAATCTGCGACTTACGTCGTCCTTCGGCAGGTTCGTTGAGGGGGAACTTGATGCGCCCGTTGTCTGATTCCATTACCTTGGACATCAGCGCGCTGTACTCAGTCGAGATATCCTTGTCGCTGAAGTGCTGTAGCTGGCTGAAGCCGAGGACGTTGGCGTAGAAAGCGGCCCACACATCCATCTTTCCCAGCTCGACGTTGCCGACGATATGGTCCACGAAACGCAGCCCCACAGAATCGCCCGCAACCGGTGCAGCGTGGTAGCCTGGCAGGAAGGGCCCGTCGTAGTCATCGTGTGAGATGAACGAGTGTAGCGTGTCACCGTAAGTGTGTATAGCGGCATGCCGCACCGAACCGTTTGCATCGTTGAGCGTCTGTGGTTTGCTAGCTACTTTCGCACCACGTTCAACCGCAGCAGTGAAGCAAGCATCGGCGTCATCAACGTGAAACGCAATGTCGTGTACGCCATCCCCGTGTTGCATAAGGTGTGAAGACATACCATTGTCACCGCTGAGTGGGGTGGAGAGTACCAGCCTCACACGCCCCTGCTCTAGCACATAGCTGGCGCGGTCACGCATGCCGGTCTCTAGGCCGGCGTAGGCGATTTGTGAGAAACCGAACGCCTGGCGATAGTAGTAGGCAGCCTGTTTGGCATTGCCTACCCACAGCTCGACGTGGTGGATGGCTTTCAGCGAAATCGGGTCTTTGCTCATCGGGCTTGTGTCAGGCCTCAAGGGGTCCTTAATATTAGTTATGAGTGCGATGAATACAATTATTAAGCAGAGAGCCGGTAATCCAGTTCCCACGCCACTACGTAGCTGAACTCGAAATCCTCCGACTCTAGTTCGACCGTCCATTCACCCACCTCGCCCGGGGCGGTCCAGTCCAGCACCTGCGTGTTACCGGAGCCGACGGTGATGGATTGCTGCTGCATTTCCCCATCGGGAGAAGAGAACGTGACGGTAACGCTGCTTGAGAAAATTAGATTGTCACCGGTGACGGAAATCTCGACCCGCACCCCATCAATGTAGGGGTTAGTGGTGATGGTCTCGGTGGCGCTGTCAAGCGCGTCCACATCGCCGTTCCCCTCAGAGCGCTGGTCGATGACTATCGACTGATAGGCACGACTCTGTCGGCCATCTGCGTCCTTTGCGGTCAGCACGACGTAGTAGGCCTTGCCAGTATCCCATGCGTGGCTTGTCAGCTCACCGCTGGCGGTGGTTCCGTCGCCGAAATCCCATTCCCATTCGACGAATCCGCCGACCGAGCTCGACGCATCGAACTCGAAGCTGTCGCCATTCCACCCTTCCTCAGCGCTCGAATCGAACCGTGCCTGCAGGAATACCACATCGGTACCAATCAGCCGCGGGCCGACAAGTTGCCATACGACCAGCGCGACTACCAGGATTGCGAGCGCCGAGACGAGGCGGTCGGTGATTTCCTCCTTGCGTTCGGCCGAGAGTACCGGCCGCTTCAGCCGGTCGAGCAGCGCCGCGACCGAGTCGCCGAAGATGAAGCCACCGTCTAGCGGTACTGCCGGCAGTGCATTGGTCATGCCGACCATCAGGTTTAGCCAGAAAATCCAGTAGAACAGGTTGGCCGTCATCCAGAACAGGCCGTCCGGCAGGACTCCGGGCAGTCCACTCGGCTCGAAGAGTGCAGTGAAGTGTTCGGGGAACGGCTGCAGCTTCAGGAATGGTAGCGTGATGTAGCGCAATAGGCTCCAGCCGTCCTGCGCAGGATGCGCCAGTCCTTCAGTGACGGCTGCCTGATCGGTCACGCCGACGCCGAGGAACCCCTTGCCCGACATCCACGGCTCGTAGTAATCTGGGTAATACTGCAGGTAGTAGCTGCCCTTGTCGTCGAGCGTGACATCGAAACTGCGTGGCTGCCCCTTGTCAAGCGCCTGTACAGTGACGTTCTGTCCCGCCCAGGTATTGTTCAGCGCTTCCCCGAAGTCAGCGGCACTCTTGATGGAGGTGCCATTGACCGAGGTAAGCAGCATCCATGGCTCGAGGCCTGCTTCTCCGGCAGCATAGTCTCCCATGACAGAGGCAGTTAGCGCGCCATCGTGAGCTGGTTCGAGCGCCGCGACCATGCCCCACGAGAAGAGCAGCGCGAACAGGAACGCTAGCGTGATATTGGAGGCGGGGCCGACGGCGTAAAGTCGCATGCGGTCAATCCGCCGCATCGCAATCATTTCTTCCTCGTCTGGCTCGACGAAAGCGCCGATTGGTGCGGCAAAGAACAGGAGGCCGAGTGCCTTCAGTTTCACCTTCGCGACACGCGCCAGAATGCCGTGGCAGAATTCGTGAACGACAACAGCGATGGCGAGTGCGGCAACTCCGTAGCCGAGAGGGATAACCGGGTTGATGCCTGGCAAGCCTAGCATCAGCTTTGGGGAGACGGCGGCCGACTTGGGGACGCTGGAAACTAGGAACGCTTGCCATACCAGCAGTAGCAGCATGATCACCATCGTTCCATATACCATCACTAGCCCTACATCGCCGAAGCGACGCCAGACCGTGCCGTACTGCGCCATGCGCTCGATGAAGCGCTTGCCGTGGTCAGTACGCCACATCAGGAACGAACGGCCCCAGATGAGATCGAGGCCAAGGGGTTCCAGCCTATCCTCATTCTGTGCCCATCGCAGCGTGGTGACCCAAACGGCGACCAGCAGTGCGAATTTTGTAAATCCAGAAGAGGGTGAGAAGCCGCCCAGCAGGAGCAGCACCAACAGGAACACCAGCAGTCGCCAGTGCGCTTGAAGAAACGCCTCCGCTCTGGCGCGGTCGAGAGAGCGCACGTTGTCGGAGAGCTGCCTGAAATCGGGGAGTCGGGCCACAGGTGCCGCGCGAGCGGGGGGCTTTATTTGTAGGCTATTGCGCTGCGCGCAGCGCTATGGCAAAGAAGAAAAAGTCGGAGCCGTCGTTCGAGTTTCCCGAGTTCGACCGCAGCGAGTGGCTCGTGAAGGAGGTGCGCGACTCGAAAGCCGGACTTTTCAGCATAGTCTGGGCGCTGCTAATGGGGCTGGCAAGCTGGCAGATTGCGCTTGCGACGGAGCAGGCGCGCTACGGGATGCTATTCGGCTTCGCCGCCTGCTTTTCCATAGTGAAAGTGCTTCCGCTGGTGATTGACACCAGCAGTTTCGAGCGTAAGAACTGGGCAGGCCCAATATTCACGTCACTTTTCGCCTGGCTGGGCGTTTTCATCCTGCTCTCGAATCCGCCTTTTAGCGACATTGCGCCGCCGCGCGTTGGCGGGCTGGATTTCTACGTCGATGATGGCGACAACTGGAACACGACCATGTCGCCTCCCGACGGCGCGCAACTACTTTTCGTCGTTGATTTGCGCGACAACCGCGAAGTCACGGGGGCGCGGCTGGCGCTGCAGGAGGGTGCAGAGGGCGTCCTGGTCGCCGGAGGCACATATGTGTTATTGCAGCCTCTCCCGACTGACAATGAATGGGGTATCGAAGCCGCATACGGCTGGTATTTCATGCTGGACGAGGGGCTCGATTCAGGCAGTTATACCGTGCGCATCACTGCGTTCGACGAGCAGGGCAACGAGAAGCAGCGCAGCTATCTGCTCGACATCGCCTAGAGCAATTCCTGCTGCAGTTCATGCAGTTTCTCGAGCGCTTGCAACGGCGTCAGGTTCATCAGGTCCAGCTTGCGGATTTCATCGCGCAATGGGTCCTCTTTCTGTTCCGCAGCCGCCGCCTGCGCCAAGTCGAATACCGCCTGCACTGGGCCGCCCGCGGTTGAAACTTCCACGGTCGCGTCCTGCTCCAGCTTCCCAAGCACCTCGCGGGCACGCGCTGTTACAGCGTCGGGCACGCCTGCCATCTGTGCTACATGGACGCCGAACGACGCGTCGGCTGGCCCCTCCGCCACATGGTAGAGCAGTAGCAGTTCGTGTCCATCCTCGCGTGCCTGCATGTGCGAGTTGAAGGCGCGGTCTAGCAACCGAGCCAGGTCGGTCAGCTGGTGGTAGTGCGTCGCGAACATGGTCTTGACGCCCTGCCCGGCGTGGAGCTGCTCCGCAACGGCCCACGCAATCGCGAGTCCGTCATAGGTGGAGGTGCCGCGGCCGATTTCATCCAGCAGCACCAGGCTCCGTGGCGTGGCGTTCTGCAGGATGTTGGCCAGCTCGAGCATCTCGACCATGAAGGTAGAGTGGCCGTGGACCAGGTCATCGTGCGCCCCCACACGCGTGAAGATACGATCGACCAGTGGCAGCCGTGCCGACGCTGCGGGGACCCACGAGCCAGCCTGCGCCAGCAGGCAGATGAGTGCCGTCTGACGCATGTAGGTTGACTTGCCGCCCATATTGGGACCGGTTAGAATCATCACTTGCCGCTGTGTGTCGTCCAGGTGCAGCGAGTTGGGGATGTACTCACCTTCGCGCAGCCGCTCGATAACCGGGTGGCGACCATCGGAGACGTGCAGCGCGCCCGTTTCGGACATTTCGGGCTGGCAGTAGTCGCGCGTTTCGGCGACCTCGGACAGTGCCGCCAGTGCATCCAGCTGTCCGACGGCACGTGCGGTCGACTGTAGCGACGGCAGTCGCTTGAGCACCCAGTCGCGCAACTCATGGAACAGCTCGCTTTCCAGAGCAGTGGCACGCTCGTCGGCGCGCAGGATAGCTGATTCCTGCTCCTTCAGCTCGGGAGTGATGTAGCGCTCGCCAGTTGCAACGGTTTGTTTGCGGTGGTAGCTTTCGGGTACTTTCTTCGCGTCTTTTTTCGGGATTTCAAGGTAGTAGCCGAAGACTCGGTTGTAGCCCACTTTCAGTCTGGAGATGCCGGTCTGCTTGCGCTCCTGTACCTGTAGCGCGGTGACCCACTCGCGCCCCTGTGTCGCTTGCCCTCGCAGCTGATCCAGCTTGCTGGAGAAGCCGGCGCGGAAGATGCCCCCGTCGCGGATGACCAGTGGGGGCTCCTCGACTAGCGCCTGCGCCAGGTGCTTCGAAACTTCAGGGTGCGGGTCAATCTCACTGGTGGTTGAGGCGAGCAGCTCCGCCTCGAGAGGCTCTTCCTGTAGCAATTGCTGTAGCTCGCCGACGATAGTGAGGCTCTGCCCGAGTCCAGCCAGGTCACGTGGCGATGCTGAACCATGGCCTACCCGTGACAGCAGTCGCTCGACGTCCTGAAAACCCTTGAGGATGTCACGGATTTCACGCCGTGGCAATGTCTTGTTGACCAGCTCACCCACCGCACCATGGCGAGCTGCCAGCGGTTCGAGCGTACAGATAGGCCGTAGCAGCCACTCACGCAGCGTACGACCGCCACCTGCAGTGACCGTTGTGTTGAGGTGGCCGAAGAGTGAATCGCGCACTCCACCGTCGCCGACTGCCCTGACGACTTCGAGGTTGCGCAGTGTCACTGCATCGAGAACCATCTGCTCGCTCGCAGCGAGCTCGATTGGTGGCCGCAGGTGCTGCAGCTCGGAGAATTGCGTTGCGCCCGCGTATTCGAGCACCGCGCCGGCGGCGTTTGTCGCCAGCGGTTTCAGTTCCAGCGCGCCGAACCGCTTCTCAAGCGCCTTCGCCGCGACAGGGTGCAACCAACCTTCCAGTTCCGCCTCGGTGACCGCAAAGCCATGTGCACGCAGCCACTCCGCCAGTCCGTCTTCGGCCTCTTCAGCCGGCGCCACCAGCACCTCTGCCGGAGCGTGCCGTACCAGCTCCGCCTCGAGTCCGCTGCGTCTAGCAAACTGCGCCGCGCGGAAGTCGCCAGTCGAGATGTCGAGCAGTGCCAGTCCGAAGCTGCCGTCGCTCTCGAGCACGGCGGCGAGGAAGTTGTGCCCCGCGTCGAGCAGCGCGCCTTCGACGACGGTGCCGGGGCTGACGACACGAGTCACACCGCGCTTCACCAGTCCACGAGCCGCCTTGGGATTCTCCAGCTGGTCGCAAATAGCGACGCGGTAGCCACGGCGAATCAGTTTCGCCAGGTAACTGTCAAGCGCGTGGTAGGGGATGCCGGCGAGTGGCACCGGGTTCTTCGACTTCCTGTCGCGTGCAGTGAGCACGATGTCCAGCTCGCGTGAAACGGTGCGCGCGTCTTCGCCGAAGGTCTCGTAGAAGTCGCCCATGCGGAACATCAGCAGTGCGTCGGGATGCTCGCGCTTGATGGAGTAATACTGTTTCATCATCGGCGTGGACAAGGAATCCCCCACGCGCCCCGGCGATTTAGCCCTTGCCGGCGAATCGTCCTACTACCAGCGAGAGCTCGAACAGCAGCAGCAGTGGCACGGCCAGCAGGAACTGCGAGATGACATCGGGCGGCGTGATGAGTGCTGCCAGCACGAAGAAGGCGACGGCGAGGTGCCGCCGGTAGTGCGCCAGTTGTGCGACAGTCGCCAGCTCGAGCCGCAGCACCAGAAGTACCACCAGCGGCAGCTCGAACGCGATACCAAGAGATACAGTCAACAACAGTATGAACGAGTAGAATGCACTCAGGGAGTAGGTTGAGGCGAAGCCAGCCGCCGCCGCATCGCCATGCAGGTACTCCAGTACTAGCGGTAGCATCAGCAGTTGTGCATACGCGACACCCACCGCAAAGAGCGCCAGCGCCACTAGCAACACCGTCGCCACAGAGCCAATGCCAGGCCTGTCCGCTGTCAGGCGCCCTCGCAAGGTACTCCACGCGTCAATGCCGGTGGTTAGAGCCAGTCCGCAGATGGCTGCGTATCCAGCGAGCCGGAAGCGCAGCAGCATGTATTCCGCCGGCGAGAGGTAGACCAGCGTTGCGTCCTGCGGCAGGAGGCGGTCGCGCAGCTCAGTCAACAGGGCAGGCGATAGTTCGAACATGCCCAGGAACAGCGCTCCAGCCAGCAGCAGGTGCAGTATGGCGTGCCGTTGCACCGCCCCGGCGGCAGTCGCCCACGCGTCACGGTCCACGGGCTGCCAGCCTGCGCGCAGTTTAGCGCTTGCGCCCGAAACAGTAATCACCCCCCACTGGCTGGGAGACTATGTTCGGCACCACTGAAGCCCTCATTATCGGCGGTATCATTGTGCTGCTCTTCGGCGCGAAGAAACTGCCCGAGCTCGCCAAGAGCATGGGTCAGTCGAAAGCAGCATTCGACGAAGGTGTCGCTGAGGGCGCACCTGCAGCGGAAGACTCTGGTGAAAATAAAGTTGAAGGACCTCTGGAAGAAGGTGGTAAAGGTGACATCGATGGTGATGGAATACCAGATTCTGAGGACGAAAATCCCAGAGTACCAGATTCAGAGGACGACGATGAGGGTGGCGAAGAGACTGGCCTTCATTCTTCGGCACAGGGCGGATTTGGCTGAAGAAAAAAAGATGAATACTCTCCGGCCAACGAGGATTGAATGGCGCGCTGGCTGCTGAAGACCGAACCGTCCAGCTACAGCTGGGAGCAGATGGAGAATGATTGCACCATTCGCTGGACTGGGATAGGCAACAACTGGGCTCTCAAATTCCTGCGGCAGTGCCAGCCAGGTGACGAGGCGTTCTTCTACCATACGGGCAGCGATCGCTGCGTGCGCGGGATAGTCACTGTCGAGAGTGAGCCATACCCGCACTGGCAGGCAGGCTGCGACTGCGGGGTCGAAAAGGAAGATCGCCTGGCAGTCGTGGATGTCGCGCACAAGGCCGCGCTGAGGGAACCGGTAACGCTGGCACAAGTCAAGTCACAGCCGGAGTTCGCCGAATTCCATCTCGTGAAATACGGCAGACTATCAGTAATGCCAGTCTCGGATGAGCATTGGAAACGCATCATCGAGATGGGTAACGGACTAGCCTGAGTTCTCGACGACTACTATTTAACCGGGTGGCCAGCCCAGGTTGCGGCCACCGAGCAAGTGCAGATGGATATGGAACACTGTCTGTCCTGCCGCAGCGTTGCAGTTGAAGACCGTGCGGTAGCCGTCCTCCGCATGACCCCGCTCGCGCGCTATCTGCTGCGCTACGAGGTGCATTTCGCCTACCACCTCACTGTGTTTTGGCTCTAAATCGTTGAGCGTCGCGATGTGCTCACGCGGTATGATGAGCACGTGCGTCGGCGCCTGAGGATTGATGTCGTTGAACGCCAGCACAGTGTCGCCTTCGTAGACCAGGTCGCCCGGAATCTCCCCGTCGCGAATCTTGCAGAAGAGGCAGTCGCTCACGGAGTCGCAGGTGCGGGGGCTATTTTGGAATACGCCTAACGGCGGCGGCGCAATGCAGCGCCGATAATGGCAGCGCCTGCAAACACAGCCCCCGGTCCGGGAAGTCCACTATCCTCATCGAGCGGCTCACCCTCATCGGCCGGTGGTTCACCGACGGTTATACTGCCGCGCATATCCATCATGGCGTGCGGTTCGCACACATAGTAAAGGGTCCCCTCGACGGCAGTTTCTTCGGCTGGGAGTATCCAGTATCCATCATCCGAGGTTGGATTGCCTGAACGGAATCCGTCGTTGTAGTCGATATCATTAGCACCATTAACTTCCGCAACATTGTGTACGTCGGCATTCCCTTCCCAGACGAAAACCACCGTGTCGCCCTTACTTACTGACAGCTTGTTTGGTGTGAATGTCATGCCGTCGTCCAGACTAATACAGTGGGTCGCTGCGTCGTCGCAGTCATAAGGTTCGGGTGCGATTGGTCCAAGCGTGATGGTCAAATCAGGCAGGGGTTCCCCAGCCGATTGCATGAACTCGGCAATTGGAACATCCGTGCTGGTCCAATAGACATCGATTGTGCCACTGGAGGTATTTGCGGAGACAATATCCCATCCGCTAGGTGCTAAAAATCGACAATTGACATCCACCGGGAGGGTCTCGTTATCCTCAGCACCATCGCCCTCAAAGAAGTAGGTTGGGCTATCACCGGGGTCTTCGACATCGAAGCTCAGCGTCTGCGACATCGTGATTGTCATAGTTTTATTTTCGTTGTCGGCCAGAGTGCCGAGCAGCGCATCCATTGGAGTGACAGTAGGCATTCCCGGACCCACCGTTGCGTTGACTCCATTGAGCTGGAAGCCTGAATCCACTTCCGCCTGCCCTCCAGACATGAAGGCATTGAATGCTGCCACCATGGTCTGGTCAATGCTTGCATTAGTTTCATCCATGTCACCTTCGGTCAGGGTTTCGTATAACCACCAGATACCGTAGCGCAATTCGTTGGCCGCCTGAGCATCAAGCTCGGCTGTTGCCGTAAGCTCTCCGTTGGTGACAGTCTCCATAATCATTTCCAGCTCGGTGAATACGGGGTCAAAGTCAAAACCACCTTGCTCCTCAGGATAGTCTTCAGAATCATTAGGGTCGGTACCGCTCCAGACTTCTTCCCCATCGCCAAATCCGTCCCCGTCAGTATCATACAGCGCGGGTTCGGTCCCGTACACAGATCCTTCGGTGTCATTGAGGCCATCCCCATCCGTATCAGGATTCAGGGGGTCAATTCCCCAGATGACTTCATCGTAATCGCTGACGCCATCCCCGTCAGTGTCTGGGTCGTTCGGGTCGGTCCCTCGCTCTCCTTCCTCCTCGTCCGAGAGGCCGTCTTCGTCCGTATCAACCGGTTCTTCCTCCTCTTTTTCAACGTTGACAACACCGGTCATTGAGGAGTGATGGCCGCAATGGTAGCTGTAATTGCCAGCCACATCGAACATATAGGAGAAATTGTCCCCAGTATCCATGTTCCCTGAATCGAATTCGTTATCGTCACTTTCGACGGTGTGCGACGCACTGTCATCGTTGTACCAGATTACTGAATCGCCGGCAACGATAGTTATGTCATTAGGTGTGAACTCGAAATCATCGATGTGTATTTCGTAGTTATCCGCCTGTGCGGAGCCGAGCATTGCCATCCCCGCGAAGAGGATGGCCAGAGTTAGGTAGGTGCGCATGTAGTCACCGCAGCCGCCCTGCCAGTTGTGGGTTTTAAGAGTGACTGTGCCGAAGTCGCTGACAAGATGGCATTAACTGCCGATACACGAGGTTCACTCAAGATAGCGAGGGTAATACTGAGGACTTAAATCCGATTTGTTTGGGAGGGCCGGGGGACGCAACTCGACCCCCGACTTGTCTCCCTGGGGTGTCCGGTTTGTCTCATTCTAGAAGTTCCCTCCGGGCAGCGGCCACAGCAGCAATTGCCACTACGGCCAGCGAAATTGTGACGCTGGGAGTGGCTGAATTCGCCTCCTTGTAATTACTGCCCTTGCTACTATATTCGGCTTCGTTCCAGTAATCTTCCTCGCTTTGTTCACCATCTCCATTCACGGCGTTCCCTCTCAACAGGAAGCTAACGCTCAACGAATCATCATGGGGGGCAATCCATTCGACTTCCCAGCTCCGCTGGTTGTTGCCTTCCGAGTTATGGGTTAACGAGCTATCTTCCATTTCTTGTGTGTTCGAATCCACTGAAGAAAGGTCACCAGCGCTTGTCTTGAGGTTGAAGCCTCCTTGGTTTGTCGAATCTGACGTGACCTCGGGACCACCAAACAGCGTAACTGTCAGATTGTAGCTGACTCCAGTATCATACGTAGCGGGCAGTCCCGAAAGCGTCACCGTGAGGTCACTAGCTGGCGAGCTACTGTGGCATACGCATCCATTCTTTGAGTCATCAACCGAAATCCCATCACTGTAGGAACTAGCGTCCGGGAACGTGATAACTGCCACAGCAATTATCAGGACCCAAGCTAGCAGGAGCCTGCAGATACTACAGTCTTCCCTCGAATTCATGTGTTTGCCGCAATTTTCACTTTGTGTTCGTTCGGGCCGAAGAAATAGATTGACTGGAAAATCTGCTGGTCTATCGGTCCCACCACTTCAAGTCCGTGCATTTCAGCCCTAGACTGGATTTTCAGCTGTTCCTCTCCGGACGCAACCTCGAAGGCGATGTACTGCACCCATTCCGTTATGGCCGAATCTACAACAATTATCAGGACCCAAGCTAGCAGAGGCGCGCAGATACTACAGCCTTCCCTCGAACTCATCTGTTAGTTCTTGAATTCCTTCTCGTGTAGCCAGGCAGCGTGCCGCGGAGCTCGCTTAGTCCGGTCCCACTCCTCCAGCATTTCTTCCGCGACTGCATTAAGCCGCTGCAAATCTTTCTCAGTCCGTGTATTTGTCGCTATCTCAATCCGATGTCCGCTTGGGTCGAAGAAATAGATTGACTGGAAAATCTGGTGGTCTATCGGTCCCAACACCTCAAGTCCGCGTGTTTCAGCCTTAAACTTGATTTTCAGCTGTTCATCTCCAGATGTAACCTCGAAGGCGATGTGCTGCACCCATTCCGGTGTGGCCGGATCTTTCCCCATAGGCGGTGAGTTGGGAAGCTCGAAGAAGGCCAGCACACTCCCATTGCCTGCGTTCAGAAATACGTGCATGTAAGGATCAGGTTCTTTTGTCGATGGAACTTTATTCTCAGCGATAGCCAATTGAAAATCCATGTTGAGTAAATCCTGGTAGAATTCGACAGTTTCTTTGGCATCCTTGCAACGATATGCCACATGATGAATCCTCTTAATCTTCGGACTCAGAGTGCATTCTAAGCGCCCATTGTCTATGCTAGAAGAACGGACCATCATAAATTCCCCCGTAATCCCTGCTCATGTTCGATTGAGTCGAAGAGTGCCTGGAAGTTGCCCTGCCCAAAGCCATCGCTTCCTTTCCTCTGGATAATCTCGTAGAAGAGGGTCGGTCGGTCCTGGACCGGCTTGGTGAAGAGCTGTAGCAGGTAGCCCTCGCCGGCACGATCCACTAAGATGCCCAACTGGCGTAGTATCTCGATGTCCTCTTCAATATCGCCAACTCGCTCTTTTAGAACATCATAGTAGGCATCGGGAATTTCCAGGAACTCGACTCCAGCATTCCTCATCTGGGTGCAGGTATGCACAATATCATCTGTGAGGAGTGCAATATGCTGTGAACCGGGACCTCCGTAGTAGTCTAGGAATTCCTGAATCTGCGATTTATTCAGTCCATCGGCCGGTTCGTTAATCGGGAACTTGATGTATCTATTGCTGTTCTGCATAACCTTTGACATTAGCGCGCTGTATTTCGTCGATATATCTTTATCTGTGAAGTGAACTAGTTGTGTAAAACTGAACACGTCAGCATAGAAATCGGCCCAGTGATTCATCTGCCCCTTCTCAACGTTACCAACGATATGATCTATGAATTTGAAGCCGAAGGAGTATTCGGTCTCGGAATCTTCTCGGAATCCGGGGACGAAAACACCATCGTAGTTTTCATCGCAGATGAACGAATGTACGACATCACCGTAGGTTTTGATGGTGGCCTTAGCGACAATTCCATGTTCATCCACCAACTCATGCGGGCCGGCCAGCGGTTCCGCGCCGTTTTCTACGACTGTCTTGAAGCAGCTCTCCACGTCGTCAACGTGGAACGCGATGTCTCGTACTCCGTCACCATGCTTCCTGAGGTGGTTCGTAATCCTATTATTGCTGCTGAGGGGTGTTGTCAGGACTAGCTTGATCTTGCCTTGCTCAAGTACGTACGACGTATTTTCGCGGTTGCCAGTTTCCAGTCCGGAGTAGGCTATCTGTGAGAAGCCAAACGCCTTACGGTAGTAATAGGCAGCCTGCTTGGCGTTACCAACCCAGAGTTCTACGTGATGGGTGCCCCGGAGTGGGACTTCATCCATCAGAATCACTCCATTCCAGTGTGCTGGCGCCCCAGGGGTTACTACCTGCCTGCTCGCCGTGACTCAAACTCCTGACAAGGTTATAGAGGAAAACCAGTTGTGCCAGGAAGGCAATTACGGCGCCAATTGTGGCCACGAGGTTGTAGAGTTCCCAGGTCGCCTCATCGTAGATGTAGACGCGGCGAGGCATGTCAGTCAGCACGAAGAGTGAAGCGAAAAGCAGGAGCCCGAGCACTGTGCCCCAGAAGTGGATTTTGCCCAGCTTTTCGTCCAGGAAGCGACCGAACATTCGGGGGAACCAGTAGTAAATTCCGCCCACGACACCCAGTACCACGGCGCCTAGCGTGTAGTGGAAATGCGCTACAATATAGTAGGTCCCCCTCAGGTGGTAGTCGATTGCGGCTGATGACAGGAATACGCCTGTCACGCCCCCGATGACGAATACGGCCACGGCACCCAGAGCAAACAGGTTGGCAGTGGGGAAAGTGATTCTCCCGCCATACAGCGTTGCTATCAGGCAAATCATTAACACGCCGAACGGAATCGAAATCAGCTCGGTGGTCACGCTCATGAACTCCCTCAATAGCGGGTCAATGCCAGTGATGAACATGTGGTGGACCCAGACGATAACGCTGAGGGCCGTTCCGACAATGAGCGAATAGATGATGTAGTGCTTGCCATAGAGCGGCTTGCGGGCAAATACGGGAATTATCTCAGCTATAATCCCCAGTTCCGGCATCAGCACCACGTAAACCTCAGGATGGCCAAAGAACCAGAACAGATGCCCCCACAGGATTGAACCATTCGTCGAGTCCGCGAAGAACATCGTCCCGAAGATGCGGTCACCGACCAGCATCAGCAGTGCTCCTAGCAGTGCCGGGAAAATCACCAGCATCAGCACCACCGTGAACAGCATGGTCCAGGTGAAAATCGGCATGTCCCAGAGGCTCATTCCCGGCTTGCGGTGGTTCAAGATTGTGACTATGAAATTGATAGTTGAAGCCGTCACCGACATCACCAGCAGTACCAGCCCCGCGCCAGCCAGGTTAACTCCATTGCCGGGACTGTACTCGAGTGAGGTCAGCGGCGAATAGAAGGTCCAGCCCACGTCGGCGGCTCCGCCTAGCAGGAATCCCGAAGCCGCTACCAGTCCTCCGAGCAGGAACGCCCAGAAGCTGAACGCGTTCAGCCGCGGGAACGCCATGTCCTTCGCCCCGATCTGCAATGGGACCATGTAGTTCGCGAAACCGAAGGAAAGCGGTGACGCGAAGAAGAGCACCATCACGGCACCATGCATGGTTACGATTGAGTTGTAGAACTCACCTGGCTCTCCCGGTCCCCAGTCGAGTAGGGCCGTCCCACTATTGGGCTGGTAGAGCTGTAGCCTAATCAGCAGCGAGAGCGCGAGGCCGATAAATCCGAACAGGAGTGTGGCGAAGAAATACATCAAGCCGACATCCTTGTGGTTGGTGGTTGAGAGCCATCGCTTCAGTACGACTGTGTTCATGCTGACCCTCCATCATAGAGATTGGTGTAGTCATCTGGTTCTACAATCACCAGAGTGCCTTTCATATCGGCGTGATCTGCACCACAGAGTTCCATACAGTAAATGGGATATTCTCCGGTATTAGATGCATCAAACCAGATTACGTTCGGCTCTGTGTCGCCTGGAATGGCATCAATCTTCAGCCGCAGGGCAGGAACGGCAAAATTATGCCAGACGTCCTCCGAGGTCACCTCCAGAATGACCGTGGTGTCGGTTGGCACTGTGAGGGTGTCGTATGACTTATTGCCGCTGGGGTACTCGAACTCCCAGAAGTACTGCGCGCCAGTCACTTTCACAGTTACCTGTCTGCTCGCCATGCCTTCATCCGGGTCCTCGTAGAAGTTGACCATGTCAATCGTTCCAATTGTGAGCCCCATCAGGATGACGAATATGCCAGCTGTAACTGCCCAAGTCCAGGCCGGGTCTCCCCGGTGCTTGGGGATTTCGCCCAGCTTAGGGGCATCAGCAGGTTCGAAATCTCCCTCCTTGGCGCGGAACTTGAATAGGAGCCAGCCCATCCAGCCATACACTACGAGGGTGACGATACCACCAATCAGGGTATAGATGCTGAACAGCCTGTCATACTTCTCGGCATGAACACCGGTTGTACCGGTGCTAACACAGGATGCGCAGGCAGTAACCTCGCCTGCAAGCAGGATTATGACACCGAGTGCGCTGGCAATGGCGAGTGTAATTCTCCTCATTAGAGTACCTCCAGGTAGACGAAAAGAAGAATGAACACCCAGACCGCATCAACGAAGTGCCAGTAGAGCACGATGCTCTCCGGCAGTTGCGTTTCCTTGTGGAGCGAATCCGTCCTTGCCAGCCAGAGCAGGATGCTGAGGACCACGATACCCACCAGCACGTGTAGGCCATGCAGGCCGGTAAGCGCGAAGAAGGCGGTCCCGAAGCTGGATTCCTGCGTCAGTCCAGCCTCGTAGAGTGTGAAGTATTCGTAACCCTGCCCGATTAGGAAAAGTGCGCCCAGTAGTATTGTGGCTGGCAACCACATTGAATCAGAGGACTCGCTGAGTGACCGGTGAGCCGTGTAGGCACTTAGGAACAGGAAGAGGGAAGTTAATCCAACAAAAGGTATATCGAATTCGACTGTTTCAGGAGGCCAAGAATCAGCCGAATAATGACGGGCCCAGAACCAGAATGTGAAGAAGACCAGGAACACCAGTGCCTCCGTGATAACGACGATTATCGTAGCGTAGTAACCGTCTCTCCGTCCACCTGTCTTACTCCAGGACCATAGTTCTACTTCTTCGCCAATCCAGTGCCAGAGTCCATATACAATTATGACCAAACCTAGTGGGAGCAGGGGCCATGCTAGGAGCCCGGCTAGTAGCAGCGCGACAGCTAACGCAACTAGAATTGGTTGGAAGCTGTCGTGCTCGTTTTCAGGGTTGAGGTTTTCGCTCATGGCTGAGTGTTACATCTTAAACAACGTAACTATACGTTCTTACCAATACATACCTATTTATAGGTTTGGTTTTATGTTCACTTATCTAGAAAATGAATGGAAACGACTTCGATCTTTACAACACACCACAGGGACTGAAACCCGTCTCTAGTCCTATCAAGCGAGAAATTTTGAACTTCCTCGGCAGCGGCGCCAAAACACAGCGAGAAGTCATGTTATCGATAGCCAGGGCACAATCGACGACTGCACGCCACCTGCTTGAGCTGGAAGCGGCTGGCCTAGTCAAGTCTTCGGTGGACTCCGCTGATTCCCGACGTAAACTCTATAATATTAGCGGACGACTTGCCGCTACTGGCGGGAAGCCCACAGAAGCGTTTTCCAGCTATTTTACCCAGACCATTAGTAATGGCCTGACTAGTAAAGCTCCATTAATGGAGCGTATCAACCACAGCCTGCGTTATGTCACGGAATCATGGGGGCTCTCACTTGACGCCATGCTGCGTGAAGTAGGGCATGAGATTGGGGCCCAGATAGCTGGTAGCCTGAACGGGAGTAGTGAACTTGATTCCGTAATTAACGACTTGAGCATTTTCTGGAAAAATAACAGTATGGGTGTCATCGAGAAGCAGAAAAATGACCCTTTAGTCCTGCGTATAGATGGTAATTATGACTGTACCGGCGTTCCGGATGTCGGCAAGCCACTCTGTGCACTTGATGAGGGGATTATGGAAGGCGTCTTGGAAAAAACAGTAGGTGGAGACTGGAAAGTTCGCGAATTTGCTTGCCATGGGACCGGCCAAGATCATTGCTTGTTCAAGGCTGCACCACTCGAGGCAGGGTGATTACAGGGTAAACTATCTCGGGAAAGCCAGTGGGGGACTGCCGTGGAATCACCGCCTACCACTTGCACTGGCAGCGTTGGCATTGCTGATTATTATCACTGGCGGCTGGGTGCGCATCGCCGATGCGGGTGAGTCGTGCCCTGACTGGCCCGCTTGCTTCGACGGCTGGCAGTTTGACGTTCCGCCGGAGGAGCAGCAGACGTGGTGGGCCGACCATCCCAGCGAAGCGGACCACCGCTGGCAGGACAATCCGGAGTTCGCTTACTCGTCCAACCAGATTTTCACAGAATGGCTACACCGCCTGCTAGTTGGGATTATCGCGCTGCCCGTTCTGTGGTCGCATTATGCGGTGTGGCAGCGTCGCGCTGCGCTTCCAGGTGTTGCCGAGGCGCATATGCATGTGACGGTATTACTGGCAATTCAAGCTGCGGCCGGTGCAATCACGGTCGGCTTTGACAACGCGCCGTGGAGCGTTGCGTTGCACCTCTTGCTTGCGCTTGCCTTCGTGACTGCACTGTTTCGCATCGCGCTCATGGCGCGCCTCGCTGAGGGGCCACTGCCGGAGCGGTTCCACATTTCGCAGGAAGCGGCGGCGCAGCAAGCGCGCCCGATTGCCGGGCTGTCGCTGGCGGCGCTGGTGTTGCTACTGGTGGGTGCGTGGCTGGCGACTGGCTACCATCGCGGGGCGTGCGGCGGCGGCTGGGAAGCGTGGCCGCTCTGCGAAGGGACGCTGTTGCCGGGGCTCGAGCTAGGCGTCATAGCGCAAATGCTGCATCGCTTCCTTGCTGTAGGGGTCGGCGCAGCACTTTTCTGGGGTGGTCAGTGGATGCGCAACAATGGCGGCCGCTCGGTCGTGACGCGACTCGTGGATGGCGCACTAGGTGCGTTCATTCTGAACATGTTTGTCGGTGGCTTCTACCTTGTCATGGCGTCTGGTTCTGATTATCCGGGCTGGCTCTCGCTGCTGCACCTGCTGCTGGGCGTCGTGACGTTCTTGCACCTCGCGGTGGCATGGTTGCTCTGCACGGAGCCGCTGCGTGACTGAATGGCGCCTCTGGCTTAGCCTGCTCAAACTGCGTGTGGTGGTTCTGCTACAGGTGACTGCGATTGCCGCCATCCTGGCGCACGACATTGCCGACCGGCAACTGCTGCGCGCGATGTTTGTCGGCAACGACCTGGCGCGCACGTGGGCGGAGACACTCGAGACCGCGCTGGTCGTGCTGGTTGGCGGTTCGCTCGCGTCGGGAGGCTCGATGGCCATCAACATGTGGTATGACCGCGACATCGACCCGCTGATGGCGCGCACTGGCAAACGCCCCCTGCCGTCTGGGGAACTGGCACCGAATGCGGTGCTGGTGTATGGCATCGTTGTCTGTGTTTCGGGTGTTGTGGTACTGGCGCTGTTGGCTAACCAGCTTGCCGCTGCAATCGCCGCGTTCAGTGCGCTCTTCTACGTACTGGTCTACACGATGTGGCTCAAGCGCCGCACCCCACAGAACATAGTCATCGGTGGGCTGGCGGGCGCACTGTCACCACTGGTTGGCTGGACCGCCGCTGGAGGTGACCCGCTGGCGCTGCTGCCATGGGCTATGGTCGCCGTTATTTTCCTCTGGACTCCACCTCATTTCTGGGCGCTGACGCTGGCGCGCCCCGGTGAATATGAAAGAGCCGGAGTGCCCATGCTCCCAGTCACCGCCGGCGAGGAGACTACAAGGAACAATATCACTGGCTACACGGTGGTTTTGGTGCTAGTATCGCTGGGAGTAGGTTGGCTGGCTGGCCTCGATTGGCCCTACCTCGTTGCGGCGGTGTTGCTGGGCGCCCGCTTTATGCAACTGGCGCTGGCACTACAACGCAGTCCTTCAGAGCAGGCTGCATGGGCAGTATTTGGCTATTCGAACGCCTATCTGTTCCTGCTGTTTGCCGCGATGATAGCAGATATTGCCTATACTAGCTGAAGAATCGCATAGACCGCTATGTTCCGAAAGGTTTTATACTCCTTCTAAATCGCGCGGCCAGTCCATCTGGCGCTATACCCAATGTCGTTAGTCGGAGACCTGCTTAGCCTGCCAATTCCCACTAGCTGGGAGGCGTTTAGTGACGGCCCTCTCAGCCTGAGCCAGCAGGTATTCTATTGGTCCGTCATAATCACAATATTTGTCTTTGGCTGGCTGGCATATGCTGTTTACCAGTACCGACGCAAGGAGGGTGATCCTGACCCGCCCGACGCGCCTAAAGCTGGTGTATTTCCGGTAGAGCGAACAGATCACACTATCGAAATTGCGTGGACGGTGGGGCCACTGATACTAGTGTGCTGGATTACCTGGCTCTCGCTGGGACCGCTCGATGACTATTGGGATGTCGACCAAGGCGACGAGATGACGGTGCAAGTACTCGCTCGCCAGTGGTCGTGGGAATTCACATACGAAGATGGTAGCACCACGTACGGGACACTCGAATTACCGCCTGATACCCGCGTCAAATTCGAGTTGGAGTCGGAGGATGTAATTCATTCATTCTACTTGCCTGCCTTCGGCATTAAGGAGGATGTCGTGCCTAATACTACCACCGCAACTTGGTTTGATACTGGTACAGTAGCGCCCGGAACATATCCGATTTACTGTGCCGAGTACTGCGGTGACGGCCACTCTGATCAGATGCTGGGTGAGGTCATAATCACAGGGACGGCAGCATGAAGTTGCGCAACGCTGCTCTGATGTTAGCACTAGTCGCGCTGCTCATAGGCGCGTCGGTGATGCCTAACGCTACTTCACGTAGCGGAGGCATAGACTCTACTCTCGGATCATCAGTAGAGGCGAATGGATGCACTTGCCACGGCGGTGACGCTAGCTCCAGTGTTGGCCTGAGCTTGAACACACCGGCCAACTTTACAGCCGGTGAGACTTACACACTCACTATCACCATGGAAAGTTCCATTGCGAACGATGGTGAGAATCAGGGCGGCTTCTTTCTCTCTACTACACAGGGCAGCCTCGCGAGTGGAGACAACTCGACACAGCTCATTGATGGTTACCTGACTCACACCACTACAGGCAACGACCAGCGCAGCTGGAATGTTTCTTGGACTGCACCATCAGATGACACCCGCATCGCTGACTTCACACTATACGGCAATTCAGTGAATGGCAATGGTGCCCCCGACGTTGATGGCAGTGACCAGTGGAATCGAGCCACCTTTGCAGTACCCGGGGCCAACGCCGTAGTAGGACCGCATGAAATCTCAGATCTGCGCAAGGCACTCTACCTGAGCTTAGTCGTGATTGGCACGCTCGCTGCAGTGGTGGTGGGGAATCGCGTAGTTTCAACGGGTCAGTCTGTTGAGGAAGTCTTTGGCGATTACTGGACTTACATCAAGCCATGGCTAACTACGACAGACCACAAGCAGATTGGCCTGCTCTACATCGGAACCGGACTATTCTTCTTCTTTGTTTCCGGCCTGCTCGCAATGGCGATGCGGTTCCAGCTCATGGAACCCGATAATGACTTCATGACCAATACCCAGTTCAATTCCACCTTCACGATGCACGGGACAACCATGGTTTTCCTGGCAGGTATGCCAATTATCTTCGGCTTCGCCAACTATCTCGTGCCACTACAGATTGGTGCACGTGATTTGGCCTTCCCCCGCCTGAACGCACTTAGTTACTGGCTACTGCCGACCGGCGCGATGGTAATCTACGCCGGCTATTTCACCGGTGGCGCGGGCGACGTTGGCTGGACCGGTTATGCCCCCTACTCTTCGGGCGAGCGCGCGTCATCACCAGGGACAGACTTGTGGGTTGCAGGGCAGATAATGCTCGGCGCTTCTTCAACGCTGACCGCGATTAACTTCCTGACGATGATTATGCGCATGCGCGCGCCCGGCGTGACGCTGATGCGCATGCCGCTCTTTACTTGGTCAATCACAGTGGCAGTGTTCCTGCTGCTGCTCGCAATTCCAGTATTCACAGTCGCTCTTATTCTGCTCTTCGCTGACCGCACTTTCGGCAGCCTTTACTTCTCGGTCGAGGCAGGCGCAGACCCCATCTTGTGGCAGCACCTGTTCTGGTACTTCGGCCACCCTGAAGTGTATATCTTGATTCTCCCGGCATTTGGCGTAATCTCGGACGTCGTCGCCACCTTCGCGCGCCGCCCGATTTTCGGTTATACTTCGATGGTCTACGCCATGGTCTCGATTGGTTTGATTTCGTACATTGTTTACGGTCACCATATGTTTACTGCCGGTACGGACCCACTTTTCCGCTTCATTGTGATGCTGACTACCATGCTGGTTGCAGTGCCAACGGGAGTCAAGATTTTCAACTGGCTGGCGACGTTGATGGGTGGATCGATTACGACTAACACAGCAATGCTGTTTTCACTGGGCGCAATCGCAACGTTCACTATCGGCGGCATTACTGGCATAGTGGTTGCCTCAATCCCCATGGATATCCACTTGCATGACACCTATTTCATCGTCGCGCATTTCCACTATGTGCTGATTGGTGGCACGATTTTCGGTTTTTTCTCCGGTATCTACTACTGGTTCCCGAAAGTGACAGGCCGTTTCATGGATGAGAAATTAGGACTGGCACACTTCCTAACATCGTTCTTTGGTTTCCACGCTGCCTTCTACCCAATGCATATTCTGGGAATGATGGGAATGCCACGGCGCTATGCCACATACGACGCTTCTATGGCAGAGCTGAACGAATTCGTCTCCTATTCCGCTTTCTTTTTCGGTGCGGCGCAGCTGCTGTTAGTCTGGAACATCCTTCGTTCCTGGAACGGCGGCGAAAAGGCGGGCGCTGACCCATGGGGCGGATGGTCACTGGAGTGGACTACTTCCTCTCCCCCTCCACACAACAGCTTCACTGAAATCCCGACTCTACAGGTTGCCGATCCGTCCGCAGACGAAGAATCCGAGTCCACCTCCACGTCTACACCAACCGCTGGTGAGGAGTCTACTTCGTGAGCGACGATGCACACGCCGAACATCACGGTACAGCTTCACCAATGATTTCAGCACTGGGAATGATGGGCATCATGCTAGGCCTGACGCTGGCAGTGAACGGCTATCCTGCCTTCTGGTTTGTCTTCTTGGTAGGACTGTTTGTGCTTCTTACCGGCTTCATTATGTGGCTCTCCGAGTATTTCCCAATGACATCTGAGGAAAACGCAGAGATTGAGACATACCATCCTGCCTTTGCAAGCCTCTCGACGCGTAAATTCGGTACCTGGATTTTCCTACTGACCGAGATGATGGTCTTTGGCACGCTACTGAGCGCCTACTTGCGTTACCGCGCTGCCGCGGGAGACGATTGGGTGCCGGCAGCCGACATAATCCGTTCGCATTTGGTTTTTGGGGTTATCAACACTATGGCGCTCCTGCTGAGTAGTCTGACGGTGGTGCTGGCACTCTACGCTGCCAAGCGCAACGACCACAAGGCCACAACTCGCTACCTGAGCTGCACGTTCCTGCTGGGGGCGTTGTTCCTGGTAATCAAGGGGTTTGAGTGGTGGGAGATGAAAAATGGCCATTTCTGGGGTGAACACTGCGTGGTAAAGGATATTTCACACCACTGTGTCGCCCCCAAGTATGAGGACGGTTTTTGGCTCAATACCAGTCTTGAGGGCAGTACTTTTTACATTACTACAGGAACCCATGGAGCTCACGTCTTCGTCGGACTTATAGCACTGGCTTACCTAATCCTCAAGGCCAATCGAGGCGGCTACAACGAAGAATACCACGATACGCTAGAGCTTTTCGGTCTCTACTGGCACTACGTAGACATCGTATGGGTCTTCGTGTTCCCCTTCTTCTACCTATTCTGAACCATGAGTGACGACGAAAACCCGGAAACTGAAGCGCCTGAAGAGGAGGCTGTTGAGGAAGTGCACAATGACCACGACGAGCACCCCTTCCCTCGCATCGCTAACGGCTTCATGGCAGTCTTTGGCTGGCTTGTATTCTTCACAATCATTGAGGTAATGGCAATCCTGCAGGAATTCAGCTTCGCCGTCACCATGTTTATTCTCTTTTCCATAGCTTTCGTCAAGGTGTGGTTCATTGCCTCTTTCTTTATGCACTTGCGCTGGGACCCGCCGCTGGCGTATCGCACTGCTTCCGTACCGATTTTCTTTTTGATTGTGCTTTTTGTCGCAATTGGCCTCACTACACCGGGGGCAACCGACGATATCCGCACTATCTGCGGCTTCTGAACCAGTCTACATCTGGTAGATGTAGAGCCCGATTATGGCGATTAGGAAGTAGGGCACTAGCGCCGCGGCGCCGACGTAGTCTTTTGCTAGCCGCTGTCCAGCCATCAGGATGCACGACGAGATTCCGGCGAAAAGCGCACCCACCATTCCAGGCACCGCGCCCCATCCCAGCAGTAGATAGATGACCCCGGCAGCGGAGAGTATGCCAGCGAGCAACTCGGTCACGGCAACTACCGCCAGCCCGTAGTGGAAGCTGCCAGCGAGCGGAGTGCCGGCAAAGTGCTCCGCCATGAAGTCCAGGTTCCCCTGCCGGTCAATGATCTTGTCGATGCTGGACTGCAGGTAGATGGCCGCCAGAAACGTGGAAATCAGCATGCGAATGATATCGAGCCAAATCCATTCCTGTGAGAGCAGCACGACACCGGCTTCGCTGAACTCGAGTAACATCAGAGTGGGAGCGGGTGGGCGCTATATTGCGCTTACGCGCTACCCGAACTTTGAGTGGACGCCATGCTGCTCGAGCACTGCCGACAGTTCGTCGTAGCTCAGTTGTCCGCTATGGTCCCAGACAATGTAGCCATCCTTCACCAATATGAACGAGGGATAGCTGCTGGCGCCGTGTTTGCCCATTAGGCCACCGCTGATGTCGTATAGGTGCGGCCAGCCGCTGCCATGCGAGTTACGGAAGTCGTTGATGCTTTGCATGTTATCCTGGTTGCTGCCGAATTTGAAACCGCCGATAGAGAGGAAGCCGGAGAGATTATCCCGGTAGTCAAGGTGGAGGTTGTTCAGGGGTTGCGCTTGCTGGTTGCAATGAGAACACTTACTGTGGAAGAACTCAACTAGTGTTACTCCACTTTTATAGTAATCGTCGGAGTCATGCCAGGTTCCTTCAGTGTCCTGTAGCTGCCACGGTTCCGGCCTCTCGGCCCCCGGCTCGTAGATGAAGAAATACCAGACACCGGCCCCTACGAGCAGAAGAACCAGCACCACGACCCCTACCTTTTGCGCTACGTCGCTGAATGCCTCGCGTCGGTGGTCCATGCGTTGCTCGAGGACGCGGTCCTGTTTCAGCAGCTGCTTGCGCCTGCGTTTCGAAGCCATCTATCTCCCTAGTATTGCCCGCAGGTCATCGCCGTAGGCCCGCAGCGCCACTCCCGTGAGCGCCAGCGTCAGCCCGAATGCCAGCAGGCAGAAGGGGCACCACTGTTTGATGATAAAAGCCTCGGCGTAAGTCAACCAGGCGCCAAGAGCGCAGCCGCCTAGACCGACCAAAGGCAGCAACTGTCGGTTGAGCAGCGTGCGTTCTCGGTCCAGATTCAGGAACCGGTCGAGCGCTAGTCCCCCGACGATGAGGAAGCCGAGGACACCCAGCCACGCCACGGGAACCCCAACCATGTTCGCTTCAGTGCTTGCCAGCACCTGCCCGCAGTCGAGCCCGGGCAGGTCCTGCGTTGGGCAGCCACCTCCGCCAGCGACAAGGTGGTGCAGGTAGCTGAGGTAGAGCGAATCGAGCAGGCCAACTAGCGCTAGCAGCATGATGGTGCGCAGTGCCGTTTCCTCGGATTGGCCAGATTCCATCGTACATTACTGATTCAACCGAGAGGTTTTACTGCCTTCGCTGCTACAGAGGGCAGGTGATAAGTGATGCATAACCCCGAAAGTGGCGTAAGCGAGGAGACTGACGAGGCCAACTCGGCGGTGCGCATAGTCGGGGGCAACGTTTTCGTGGAGCTGGATCCAGACCACCCTGGTTTCCAAGATAAGGAATACCGCGACCGCCGCAACGAAATCGCGAAAATCGCCATCGAGTGGAACGAGATGTCGATGGCTGATCGCCGCACCAGTAAGATTCCCGAGGCGCCCTACAGCGATGATGAGCACGGCGTCTGGGCCGCTATCATGGAGCGCATGGAGCCAATGCACCAGAAGTACGCCTGCCAGCAGTACCTCAAGCACGCTGCGCAGCTAGGTCTGCCGAATGACCGCATCCCGCAGTTGCAATGGGTCTCGGAGCGATTGCAGCCATTGACAGGCTTCCGACAGGAGCCGGTTGGGGGATTGGTCCACCCGAAAACCTTCCATACCGCGCTGGCGAACAAAGTGTTCCTCTCAACGCAGTACATCCGCCATTCTTCACATCCATTCTACACTCCGGAGCCGGACGTGGTGCACGAGCTGGTGGGCCACACCGCGATGCTTGCCGTTCCTGAGTGGGCCGAGCTGAACACTCTCTTCGGCGAGGCAGACATGCGCACGCAGTCGGAAGCTGCCATTACGCGGCTTGGCACCGTTTTCTGGTTTGTGATGGAGTTTGGCATCTGTCGCGAAAATGACGACATCAAGGCGTTTGGTCCAGGTATGCTCTCCTCGTTCGGGGAGATTGAGCACGCTTGCAGCTCTGGCGCAGCGTGCGGTCGTGAGGATGCTTGCGTCTGTGACCCGCGAATAGAGTACCGCACCCCCGACTTCGAGGAGATGGAGACACGACCCTACGACGTCACGAAATACCAACCCATGCTCTACCTGTGGGGCTCCTTCGAAGAGATGTTCGAAAAGACCAGCGAGTTCGTCAAGACCTGGGGTACTGAGGCGGACCCTCGGCGCGAGCTGCACCAATAGCGACGCACCTATTAACAGCCCGAAATACTCGCTGCCAATGCGGTCATTGATTCCACTGCTGGCACTGCTGTTACTCGTCCCGACAGCGATGGCGGTACCGAGCCCGATGGAGTCGTCGTACCCGGGTAACCCCATCTTAATCATCAACCTGACCTACGACCCCGGTGTCGGAGGCGGCGACGCGTTCGAGGGTGAAATCGTGCTCGAGCTGTTCTTGAACTGGGCACCAATCACCGTCAACAACTTTTTGGGTCTGGTGAACCAGTCGTTCTACGACGGTATCTTCTACCATCGTATCATCGACGACTTTGTTATCCAGTCTGGTGATCCTGAGTGCACGACGGTCGGTGTCTATCCCGGCACCAACTTGGACTGCGGTGAAGGTGGCAGCGGTGAGACCATCCCCTTCGAGTGGGACGCCAACCTGACGCACATCAACGGCGCCATCGGCATGGCGCGCGGCGCTGATCCTGACTCGGCCGAGAGCCAATGGTACATCTGCGACACTCCGCAGCACGGGCTCGACCACGGCAACCGCACGCTTCCTGACGACCCCGGTTACGCAGTATTCGGCGTCGTGCGAGAGGGAATAGAGCTAGTGCGTGCAGCGGCAGCAGTGCCAACGACCAACGATATTGATGGCGACGGTCCCACACCACGCGCACAGGGCGGCCCTGACCGACCACTCTACGAGGTGCACATCAACTCCATCACGCTCAGCGGTTGGGTCCCTGAGCCGGTAGTGCCATCCCCCGAACCAGAGGGGACTTTGGCCGTGGAACTGCTAGCTGGCACTCTGGTGGTTGCTGGCGCGCTCGGTGTGGCGTGGTGGCTGCGCTGGCGGGAAGTATGAGCTCTCCCTTCTGGGCTGCCAACCTGCTCGGGATGGTGCTGCTCTTCATCCCTGCCTTCTTGCTCTTCTTGCGTACCATTGCCTCCGTTGAAGAACAGTTGGAGGAGCGCAAGCTCTATCTGGCGTGTGGCGGCGGCGCCATTTTTGGGACCCTTGCCGAGGTGCTTATTCTGGTTGGTGGCTTCGACCTGCGCTCCCCCGAGGTAGGCTACGCGTCGCTGCTCTTCGTTACGCCAGCACTGGTGACGCTGTTTCTCTGGCTCGGGCTACGGCTACGCACCTTTCGCGACGCACGCCACGCTACATTCTACGCAGCGGGCTTCGGCCTATTCTTCGGTGCGGCGCACGAGTTCTGGAAGCTATTGGTGCTTGAAGCGCGGCTCGATGGCGAGTTGCCGTTCCCTGGTGGACTGCTAGACGTCTGGTTCGGACTGGCAGCTACGGTGCTGCTGGGCGGCATGGCGCTGCACCTGATGCCGGCGCTCCAGCGCGACAACGGCGTTCGCATCGCGGCTCGGCTAGCGCTGCTCTACCTCATTCTTGGCTTCCTGCGTATTTCGGCCATAGAGCGGCCCGAGCCTATCATCGATGCGGCGACAGCGCTCGCCTTTGCGGCGGCAGCGGCAGCGACTTACCAGCGAGGGACGACAGTGCAGCGCCATGACACAATCTAGATTAACTAAAATGAATTAGAGTTTTTCATGAACAAATGTGGATGTGGTAGGTCACCAACAGGCTTCTGTAAAGGATGGCACGGGCTAACAGAAGAAGAATATCAAGAAAAGTTGAAGAAATACTCTAAGAGAATACGGTAAAATCAATACAATCGAAATCGGTTTAAAACATACCAGCACGATACAAAGTGTACTTCTCGACACTATAACTGGCCAGCAGGTCTACACCTAACTAAAAAAGCACAGCATGCGCTCTAGAGAAGTGGGGGCAGGGGGCTGTGCGTCCCCTGCCCACCGTGGTCAGGCGGTTTGCCTAACCGAGCTTCTTGCTGCCGATGACGTCGCCGGTGTTATCGAATTTGACTTCGAGAGACCAGTCGTCTTGGGCAGGACCGTCGGCACCGGAGCCGTGACTGCCACGCACGGTGAACTTGTCACCAGACGATAGCTTTCCGTCCCGGTCGTTGTCGTAGAAGGCAACAGCGTAGTTGCTACCGCTGTCATTCTCTACGGCATCTGCCCGTGTGGACATATCGGTCTCGCATGCCGGTTCGTCGGATCCGCCACACTTGTCGCCATAGCTGGCGTCAACACCAACTACGTTTCCGGAGAGATTCTGCATTGCAATCTCACCAAATTCGTTGGTGCTGCCTGAGGCATCCTTCAGGAAATAGTTGAAGGCCTCGAGGTCGTGGGTGGTTGACACCGTAATCACAGTGACGTAGTATTCACCGTTGCTGCTGACTGTGCTCTTGAACTGCCCGAAGGGAGAAGCCTCGCCCTGTTCCAGGAAGCTTGCTGCCCATACGTACAGCACAGCTGCCAGGACGACCGTGATTGCCACCATCAAGATGACCGCAATCACTGGGGAGACACCCTCTTCGTCGCGTTCTATTCTGTGTTCCATAGTTGCGTCCTCCATTTTCTTTGTACGGTACTGCTAAAGCAGACCGCGGGAGCGCGCTACATCTGGATGCATATATAAGGATAACGAGGTTCGTTATCTGACGATAAAATTAATTTGGTCCAGATACTAATAAGTTCGCGCTAGCCAAGTACACCGCTTTGTAGATTCCCCCGTTACGGCGCACTTCCTCGCCTTGGTGAATGGCTCACGCGCGTCACCTAGGAACGATAATCCAGTCAGCTCCTCCACCGCCCCGGCATCGGCGTCGCTGCCGTCGAATGGCAGTTCGTAAATCCTGCCGGGTGCGACCGGCTCCGCCAGCGTCAATCGCCCTGCCCCAGAGCGCTCCAGTGCAGGTAATGTGTGCATGCACGTATCTTTCAACTTGCGGGCTCGTTTGCGCAGCTCATCTGCCACCGCCTCCAGCGTTTCGCGAGCCACCTCTGCGGCCCCGGCTAGTGGTGCATTGCTCTTGCCGCCGGTACGCGGTACCAGCACGCATTCTCCACGGGCAAGGTCACGCGGTCCCAGCTCGAACCGCAGCGGCACGCCCCTAATTTCCCAGTCATAGTATTTTTGCCCTGGCCGCAAGTCACGGTCGTCCAAGTGCACTCGTAGCCCAGCATCGCGTAGTTGCGCCTGCAGCTTGTTGCAGGCAGCGAGCACCTCATTAGCGCCCTTTTTTGCCAGCACCGGCACGATAACAGCTTGGTGCGGTGCAATTGCGGGTGGCAGGATTAGCCCACGGTCGTCACCGTGTACTCCCACGACAGCTCCCAGTAGCCGCTCCGACATGCCATAGGTGGTCTGATGACAGTACTGTTGCTCGCCCT